>Ga0105240_10001126_pt1 | contig 46950 bp, 37 predicted proteins | sample KBSC54metaG_FD_80426 | JGI IMG/M metagenome (GOLD analysis project Ga0105240, IMG submission 80426) | Corn rhizosphere microbial communities from Kellogg Biological Station, Michigan, USA - KBS C5-4 metaG | ecosystem: Host-associated > Plants > Roots > Rhizosphere > Soil | place: Michigan, USA... | reverse complement strand
TCGGCTGCCCTCCCGCGACGTTGCCGGCCTAAGTGAACGGCATTGCCGCTAGCCCCGGGCGCCTAGGACCGCTTGCGAAGCGCGGCCAGCAACAGCGCGGCCAGGACGCCGATGACGGCCAGCGCGGCCGCGAACGCTGCGATCAGCGGACCGCGGCTGGATGGCGTGACGCGGAACGGGCCCACGGCCGCCAGCGGACCCAGCGCTGCCTCGGACGACGCCGGCGCCGCCGTGATGACCACGGCCACCGCGCGCGGGTCCAGGCCGGGCACGCTTCCGGCCACCAGCTTCTGGATCTCGCCCTCCGTCAGCGGCGCGCGGCCTTCGGCCGCCTTCACCAGGACCGCCGCCCGGGCCCCCGTGCGCGGTTTGCCGTCCGTGGCCAGCGGATCAGGCTCCTCCATGACCAGGTGCACGCGCGCGCTGACGATGCCCTCGGCGGTCTCCAGCGTGCGTTCGATCTCGCCGGCGCTCGCCTCCAGGTAACGGGCCCGCTCCTCGGAGGCGGTCGGGATCAGGCTGGGCTGTCCGTACACCTCCGCGAAGCCGTGCCGACGCTCGCGCGGCAGTCCGCGCACCCGCAGGACGTCCAGCGCGCGGGTGGCGTCGCCGCGCGGGACACGCAGCGCGAACGCGGGCGTCTGGCCATTCTCTTCGGGAACCTTCTCCGCGCCGATGCCGGCCCGCTCCAGCGCGGCCAGCGCCTCGTTCGCCGCCGGCTCGTCGAGCCCATGCAGGACGCCGGTGGTGCAGGCGCCCAGCGTCATCAGGGCCGAGAGCGCGACGAGCAGCGCCCCGGTCGCGCCGGAAGAAGCGCGAGCTCCCGTGGGCTGTGGCAGCGGACGCCGGGCGGGGCGCATGCGCCTCTCATAACGCGGCGGGCGGGGCACGCTCAACCGTCGCCTCGACGGGCGTGATCATGCCGGCCAGTGTGCGGAGCAGATCGGGGGCGAGCGTGCAGGCGCTGGCGCCGGGGCCTGGCGGGCGTCTGGCTCACACCTGGGTCCCCAGGGTCTGCTTGAGGGAGCCCACCAGGCGATCGGCGGCGCGCGACAGCACTTCGACCGTCTGCGAGTACCGGAAGGCGGTCGCCTGCAGGGCCAGCAGCTGTCCCGCGCTGAACGTCTTGCCGGCCGCCGCCGACGCGATCAGCCGATCGAGCTGATCCTCGGCGCGCAAGGTGCGTGTCACCAGCGCGCGCAGCCCCCCGCCTGCCCTGGCGTCGGCCGCGCCCCCGGGCGCCGTAGGGGCGACCCGCTCGGGCGTCGGTCTCGGGGACGGCTGCGTCGTCGCGCGCTCGTCGCGCGTCAGCACCTGAAGGAAGGTTTGGCGCGGGCGCGCGCGTTCCGGCCGGACACCGCCGAGTGGGGCCAGAGCGGACGAGTCGAGGGGGGGCGTGCGCATGAGCTCATCCCGTTCTCGGTCCCGCCGGCCGCAGGTTGTGGAGATCGCCCGGTCCAGACGGAAGATCATCCAGGTGCGGGCACCCGTCCGGCAACGGTCTACTAGGCGCCACCCGCGCCGCCAGTCATGCCAGCCGCGCCGCCCGCCGCACCGGCGGCGCCCGCCGCGCCACCGGTCATGCCGGCGGCTCCGCCGGCGGCGCCGCCCGCCGCACCGGCGCTGCCCGCCGCGCCACCGGCGCCGCCTGCCGCGCCGTAGGGCGACTTCAGCCCGCACAGGTCCTGGGCGCCGTCGCGATGGCACAGGCCGTCCGCGCCACAGGTGTAGTCGTCGGGGCACAGGTTGCCGGTCGAGACGCAGGTGAAGGCGCACGGCGGCGTGCTGGGCGAGAAGCACCCACCCAGCGCCCCGGCCGCGGTGGCCAGCGCCAGCCGCAACAGCCAGCGGCGCGCCGAATGCCGGGAGGAGTCGAGCAGGCCGGTCATCAGAACGTCCCTCCCAGGCCCAGGCCGGCACCCTGCGCGGTCACGATCGGCGTCACCAGCGCGTGGTTCCGGGGCGCGCCGTCCTCGGCGGGCTTGCGGACGGCGTCGATGATGAACAGCGCGGCGCTGGTCAGGGCGGTCGCGCCGGCGGCGATCGCGAAGCCCTTGGCCACGCGGGCGTCGTGCTTTCCGTCGCGCATGGCCGACGTGTACTGGTCCGCCACCGTCGAGTACTCCACCGGCAGCTCGGTGGCGGGGTCGAAGTTATGGCTCAGGCGGTCGACGTCGCTCGCCTTCTCGCCGGCCTTGGCGCCGTAGAACGCCGCCACGCCCAGCAGGGCCACCGTGACGCCCGTGCCGATCCAGGCGGCGACATTCAGCCGGGTGCGCGGCGCGGGATTCTCGTTCGCGAACGCCCGCAGGCTCTCCTCTTCGTCGACCTCGGGGGCGGCGCTGGGCCGGGGCGCGGCGCTGGACGGCGCCGGGGCTGCCACTGGCGCGGCAGGCGCCGCTGTCGCAGGTGCCGCCGTTTCAGGGGTCGCCGCGGGGACAGACGCGGAAGGCGGCGCCTGGCCCGCGCCTGCCGGCGCGTCCGGGGCGGGCGTCGCGGCCGGCGGAGGCGTGGCGTCGGGCGCCGCTGCCTCCGCCCCCGGGCGCTGCTCACCCGTGATGGGCGGCGGGGCGAAGTCCGCGCGCGCGACGCTCGTCCCGGCGAGCGCGAACGTTGCCAGGGAGATGACGACGAGGACGCACCGACGGCGACCGACGGTGCGAGGGGCTGGCGAAGTCAGGGAGGGCGGCACGGACGGCATCATAACCGAGCCTCGCCGCCTGCAAGGACCTCCGGGGGCGCGGCATTCGTTTTGATCCGTCGGGTTTTATTGACACGTCGGAATGTTCCGACGTATCAAGGAGAGCATGAGCGAGGTCGACGTGTTCTCGGCGCTGGCGAACCCGATCCGGCGCGAGATCCTGCAGCAACTACGGAGAGGGCCGCGGGGCGTCAGCGAGCTGGCGGCCCGCTTCGAGGTGGGGCGGCCCGCCGTCTCCGAACACTTGCAGGTGCTGCGGAGGGCGCGCCTCGTTCGCGAGGAGCCGCGCGGCCGGGAGCGCTTCTATCACCTGGACCCCCGCCCCTTGGCCAGCGTGGAGGAGTGGATCGCGACGTTCGGCAAGTACTGGCAGCAGCGGCTGGATTCACTGTCCGCCGTGCTGGACGAAGAGAAACGAAAAAGAGAGGACGGCCCATGACCCAGCCCGCGAAGATCGAGCTCGACCAGTATCTGCCCCACGCGCCTGCGGACGTATGGCGCGTGCTCACCACGCCCGCGCTTCACGCGCGCTGGTGGGCGCCCGGTGACGTGCGCGCCGTCGTCGGACACCGCTTCACGCTCGACATGGGGAAGTGGGGCCAGCAGCCGTGCGAGGTGCTCGCGGTCGAACCCGAGCGCCTGCTGCGTTACCGCTTCGCGACGACTTCGCTCGACACCATCCTGACCTTTCGATTGACGCCGGAGGGGCAGGGGACGCGCCTCGGGCTGGTGCAGGAAGGCTTCGATCTGGAGTCGCCCCTCAGCCGGCAGGCATTCGAGGGGATGAAGCCGGGCTGGCCCCGCCTGCTGGAACGGATCGGTACGTTGCTGTCCCAGCCGGCGTGAGCCGCGGCCAGGACGATCGGGCGATCGTCTTCCGCCCTTCGACGGCGGCCGAGCCCGGCGCGCCAGGACGCGCGTCACATCGATTTTCCGGGCCGCGCGCGACGCGTCCCGGACACGAATGTCTCGTTCGCTCGGGCGGCGGCGCGTTTCAAGCGGGCGATAGCCGCCGGGCCAGCGGTGCCGGACCGGCCGCGGGCCGCCGCTTCCGGGCGTGGGCGTGCGCGGCCGACCGGCGCGGATCCGGACGGGACAGGCGGGCCGCCCGCCGCTGGGCGCGCCGCATGCGCGCGCCCCAATCCTCCCCAACCCACAAGGGTTGGTCAGTCAGGCCGTCGGCGATCACCGCTGCTTGCAGCGCCAGCGCCGCGGGCAACAGCGCCGGATCGATGTCGGACAGCTCGTTGGCCCGGATCGAGAGCAGCCAGCCGCGACGGTTGAACCGCATCATCGGACGCTCCGAAGCTTGTGAAGGGTGGCCATCGCCAAAACCACCATGCGAATTCAGTGCCACCATGGGCACCGTTCCAGGCGCCGCGCCTTGGGCGAGAGTCATCACCTACCAGTGCGCGTCCGCACGAAAATCTGTGCAAGATTCGGCACGCGATCGTGCAGCGTTCGGCGCGCCGGGGCAGCGTCGCGCCGGCCTGCGCGCGGGGCTGTCGTCGCTCGCGCGGGTCGCTCGCCAGCCGGGTGTATCCCTCGTCCGCTCGTGGAAATCCCCGGTCACGCTTGCGGTTTTTTGGCGTCGCCGTCATAAAAGAGAGGCTGACGATGACGGGTTCCGGCGAGATTCCGGAGGAGGGGCCGGGCGAAGCCGTACTGCCGGTCGGCACACGCCTCGGAAAGTACGAGATCGTCAGGCTGCTGGGCGCGGGCGGAATGGGCGCGGTCTACGAGGCCTCGCACACCGAGATTGGCAAGCGCGTGGCCGTGAAGGTGCTCGGCTCCACGATCGCCGCGGTGCCCGGGGCGCGCGCGCGCTTCCTTCGCGAGGCGCAGCTCACGTCGAAGGTGCGCCACCCGAACATCGTCGACGTCACCGACATGGGCAACGAGGGCGGGCAGGCCTTCCTGGTGATGGAGTTCCTGGAGGGGCAGGACCTGGCGCAGCGCCTGGCCGGCGCGACGAAGATGGTGCAGGCCGAGCTGGTCGACATCATGCTGCCGGTCTGTTCGGCCGTGACGGCCGCCCACGGGGCGGGCATCGTGCACCGCGATCTGAAGCCGCACAACATCTTCCTGGCGCAGGGCCCGCACGGCATGCAGCCGAAGGTGCTGGACTTCGGCATCTCGAAAGGGACCGACACGGTCAGTGCCGGCACGCTGACCGGGACCGGCGCGATGATCGGGACGCCGTTCTACCTGGCGCCCGAACAGATCATGGACGGCAAGTCGGCGGGCTCGGCCAGCGATCAGTACGCGCTGGGCGTGATCCTGTACGAGTGCCTCACCGGCCGGCGTCCCTTCGAGTCGGACAACCTGTTCATGGTGTTCCAGGCCATCGTGAACGGCGCCCCCACGCCGCCGCGGCAGCTTCGCCCCGACCTGGCCCCGCAGCTGGAGCGGGTGATCCTGCGCGCCATGAACGTCGACCCCAAGCAGCGCTTCGCCTCGGTCAATCAGCTGGGGCGCATGCTGCTGCCGTTCGCGTCGGACCGGGCCCGCCTGCTGTGGGCGGACGCGTTCGGGGTGGACAGCCCGGAAGAAGCGGCGGCGCTGGCCGCGTGGAAAGCGGCGGGCCCGGCCAGGGAAAAGGCCAAGGAGACCCCGCACCCCCGCCCCATGATCGAGCCACCGTCCGCTTCGGCGGATGCCGCCGTGGCGACGTGGGACGTCGGCAAGCCGCCACGGGGGGCGGGCAACGCCGCCAAGCTGGCCGTGGTCGCCGGCGCGGTGGCGGCGCTGGGGCTGGGCCTGCTGCTGTTCGCCCGCCGCTCGACGCCGTCCGACACGGGGGCGGGGGCACGGCCGTCCGGCGAGCGGAGCGACCGCCGCGATCGGCACGATCAAAATGATCGCAACGAGGCAGCCAAGGCGATGCCATCATCCGCGCCCGCCTCGGTGCCCGTCACGCCCGTCGTGGCGAAGGCCACGCCCCCGGCACCCCGCCCGCCGGAGACGTTCGAAGCGGCGGTGGTGGTGTCGCCCGAGTCGGCCGCGCTGGAACTGGACGGCGAGCCCGCGGGGACGGGACGCTTCCAGCGCACGTTTCCGCTGGATCACCACCCGCACGTGCTGCGCGCCTCGGCGCCGGGCTACGCCGCGCGCGAGGTCGAGTTCGTGGACGAGCCGCCGCCCCCGCAGCTGAGCCTGTCCGCCCTGTCCGAGGCGCCGAAGCCAGCGGTGAAGCGACCGGCCCCGCCGCGCCCCCCGAAGCACGCGCCCGCGGCCGAGCCGGGCGAGCCGCCCCCGCCCAACACGCTGAACCCGAACGGCGCGCCCGTCATCGACTGAGGCACGGCGCCGGCCGTGCAGATCAGGCGCTCGGCCGTGGCCCGCGCGCCTGTCGCGCGGACCGCGCGGTGCCGTAGACTGAACGGGTGGCGCGACGTTTCGTCTCGGACTTCCTGCTGCCCCTGGTGCGCGGCGGGACGCTCGCCATCGATCGGCCGCTGTCCCGCAAGACCGTCGAGGCGCTGGCGCGCGCGCACGGGCGGGGCGTGGCCGGCCTGCGCCGCGTGGGCTCGCACACCCCCGATCCGATCGAGACCGAGGCGGCCGAGGCGCTGGCCCGCGCGCGGCACGAGGCGTTGCTGCCGCTGGTGCCGGACGCGCCGGCGCCGGGGATGGACGAGGACACGTGGCGCCTGGGCGGCGCCGTGCACGATCTGCTGGCGCTGGCGCACCCCGCGATCGCGACGGGCGTCGGTTCGGACGCGCGCGTCGAGCGGGTGGCGGCGGAAGCGGCGTCGCTGGCGTCGCTGGGGCCGCCGGCCAGCCTGGGCGTGCTGCTGGCCCGCCACTCGCTGCTGGCGCGCCTGCCCGAGGTCGTTCGCCTCGATCGCACCGTGCACTACTGGCTGGGAAAGAAGACGTTCGTGGGCCGCCAACCGCCCGCGCGACTGCTGGCGCTGCCGCGCGTCCGCAACGTGAAGGTCGACGTGATCCGGCGGTCGTGGCTGCGCGACGTGGGCGTGCCCGCGGCGGCCCGCCCGGCTTTCGTCGCCTTGACCGAGGCCAGCCCGCTGGGCGAGGCGCTGGATCCGCTGCGCCTGGATCCGGCGCCGTCGTGGGGACGGCTGCTGTCGGCGCTCTGCTTTCCCGCGAGCTGCCGGCTGGTGGCGGGGCACCTGGTCGAGCTGGGGGTGGGACCGGTGGGCGACGCGCTGGCGGATGCCCTGTACCGGTTCGTATCGCGGCAGGACGTGTCGGGCGCCTATCCGCCGACGCCCGCGACGCTGGCGTTCGCGCTGGGGTTCCTGGCGCATCTGGTCTGGCTCGAGGTGGTGTTCGGGGGCGGGGGCGACGTGCGCCATCAGCGCGACCGGCCCGGCGGCGACGTGGCGGGGCGCGAGCTGGCGGTGCTGCTGGCGGCGGCCGAGCGGCGCGCCCCCGCACTGCTGCGCCCGTCCGACGTCCCGCCGCGCTCGGAGCTGGACACCAGGTTCACCCAGCATCTGGCGCGATGGTTCGAAGCGCACCGGGTGGAGGAGAGCCCACGCTGGTCGACGGCGCTGGAGGTCGCCGACCTGGCCGCGGCGGGCGCCCCGGACCACGCGTGGCCCGGCCTGGTCGCCGCCCCGGCGATCACGGATGCTGTATAAGGAGTTTCCCCACCCCATGACTGTGAGCGAGAGCGCCTCCAGAGGTCGGCTCGGTCCGATCGACGCCGATGTCTTGCGGGTCGCGCAGCGCCTGCGCGACGTGGCGCGCGATCTGGACGAGCGGTTCCTGGACAAGGGCGAGGTGGTGCGGCTGATGCTGGTCACGCTGCTGGCCGGCGAGCACATGCTGCTGGTGGGGCCCCCCGGCACCGCCAAGTCGGCGCTGGTGCGGCACCTGTCGCGCCTGGTCGACGCGCGCTACTTCGAGTACCTGCTGACCCGCTTCTCGGAACCGAACGAGCTGTTCGGGCCGGTCGACATCAAGGCGTTTCGCGAGGGCACGTTCGTGCGCCGCATCGACGCCATGCTGCCGCAGGCGGAGATCGTCTTCCTGGACGAGATCTTCAAGTCCAACTCGGCCATCCTGAACGCGTTGCTCAGCATCCTGAACGAGCGGCGGTTCTTCACGGGCAGCCAGTCGGTCAAGGTGCCGCTCTGCTCGCTGTACGGGGCGACCAACGAGATCCCCAACGATGACGCGCTGGGCGCCATCTTCGATCGCTTCCTGGTGCGCGCGCTGTCCGAGAACCTGGACAGCTTCCACTTCCGGGGGCTGTGCGATCGCGGCATCCGCGGCGAGATCGCCGAGCTGACGGGCGCCAACGAGACGGTGGCGCACATCATCTCGGTGAGCGACATCCGGCGCATCCAGGCCCGGCTGGGGCAGTTCCTGACGTTCCCCGAGGACTGGATGGCGCGCTACAAGGGCTTCGTGTTCCAGATCCGCGCCGAAGGGATCTCGATCAGCGACCGGCGCGTGGTGAAGCTGCTGAAGCTGTTCGCGGCCAGCGCGATCCTCGACGGCCGTCCCACGGTGAACGACGGCGACTTCTTCATCCTGCGACACGTGTGGAACAGCCCCGAGCAGGTGGCCATCCTGGACGACATCGTGGGGCCGGTGCTGGAGCGGCACCACCGCGACAATCCCGCGGAGCGGCGCGCGGGGGCGGCGGCGGCGGACCTGGACGGCATCCTGGCCGAGCTGCAGGTCATCCGCGGCATCCTGCTGGGCGGCGAGGTGTTATCCGACGTGCAGCTGTTCTCGCAGCTGCGGAACCTGCAAGACATCCGGGCGGCGCTGCAGGTGCTGGGAACCGAGACGGCGCGCGGTGTGGCCGCCGAGGTGGACAAGCTGCTGGAAGGCGTCTTCGAGTCGTCGAAATGGGCATGAGAACAACGGGAACCGGCGGCAAGGCGTCTGGCGAGAGCTTCTTCAAGGACTTCCGCAAGGCCTCGGGCAAGACATCGAACAAGGCGACGAACAAGAGCCCGGGCAAGGGCGGCGGGGTGATCTCCCGCCAGGGCGTCGAGAAGCGCGCCGCCGCCGGCGCCCCACCGCAGCGCGAGCGGCCCGGGGAGCCCGCCGGGCGCCCGCGCTCCGCCGAGCGCGTGGCGCGCGAGCGGCCCGGTGATCGCGTGACCATCGAACGAAAGCCCCCGCGCCGTGACGAGCCGGTGCGCGCCGCGGCCAAGGCGCCCGGCAATCCGACGCCCCCGCGCGTGCCGCGGCAGCGCCGCGCGTTCTCGACCGTGGGCGGCCCGGTCGAGACGGCCGGCGACGTGGCGGAAGCGGCCGCGCTGGCGCGGCTGTGGGACGTGGACCCGGGCCTGGCGCGCGCGCTGACCAACGGCTTCCACGCCTACGCGGGCCGCCTGCACCCCTCGATCGCGCGGGGCGCGCTCACCCGCTGGAGCGCGGCCGGCGACACGATCGTCGATCCGTTCTGCGGCTCGGGCACGGTGCTGACCGAGGCGATGGGCCTGGGTCGCGTCGCGATGGGGAATGACGCCAGCCCGCTGGGCGTGGCCATCGCGCAGGCGCGCACGACGGTGCTGGGCGAGGCGCACCGCGAGCTGCTGGTCAACGAGGCGAGGCGCATCGCGGACATGGCCGGGGAGGAGGCGCGCAAGCGCCGCCGGCCCGAGCTGCCGTCCTGGGCCGGGCCCGAGTTCCAGCGGTTCTTCCCCCATGTCGCGTTCGAGCTGTTCACGCTGCGCGCGCTGGTGATGGAGGTGCCGCGCCAGCCCATCGGCAACGCCCTGCGCCTGTGCTTCTCGGCGAACCTGGTCAAGCTGATGAAGGCGGGGCCCGAGGCGCCGCGCGACGGCGAGGCGAAGCGCATCGCGCGCGGCGTGCCGTCGCGGCTGCTCGGCGATCGCGCGGTCGAGCTGGCCACCGGGCTGGCGGCGCTGGAGCGCCGGACGCCGCCGGGGACGCCCGCGCCCGTCGTGCGCGTGGGCGACGCGCGTGAGCTGAAGGGGATCGCCAGCGGCTCGACCCGCCTGATCGTCTCGTCGCCGCCCTACCCGGGGACGTACGACTACGCGGCCCAGCACGACGTGCGCTTCACCTGGCTCGAGTTGCCCCGCCGTTCCTTCGAGAGCGCGCAGCTGGGCGCGCGCACCGCGGGCACCGGGCTGGGCGCCGATCCGGCGACCTGGCGCGCCTCGCAGCGGCAGTGGCTGAGCGAGATGGCCCGCATCCTGAAGCCCGGGGGGCACGCGCTGCTGATCGTGGGAGACGGCGTGCTGGGCAACGCGCCGGAGGACGCGCCCGCCACCGTCGCCGAGCTGGCGGCGCCGCTGGGCCTGGAGCCGATCGCGCGCGCCTCGCAGGCGCGCGCCACGCACGACCGCCGCCTGCGCGAGATCTTCCAGGGACATCCCCGCCAGGAACACCTGCTGCTGTTGCGGCGCGCCTAGCGTCAATGCCGTTCACTTAGGCCGGCAACGTCGGGGGAGGGCAGCCGAAACCCGGTGTGTGAAACGCCAGGAGGCGAGGGACGCCAAGACGCTGGAGGAGCCGGCCAAGGAGCTCGATGAGCGTGTCTCCGAGTTGCCTTGCCGCTGCCAGCGAGGTCCATCGGGCGTCCTGGCGTCCTGGCGCTTAAGTGAACGGCATTGCGCCTAGCGTAGCGGCGCGCCTCCGTCCACGGGCGGGACGGGTGGCGCTGCGCGCGTCGTTCCACGTCGAAGCTCCGCCTCGCCGGGCCGTGCGCTGGTAGCGGCGCGCGAGGGGGCCGGACACCTGGCCGGGCCTGTCCGCGGACAGGTGGCCGGCGGACGTGTGACCCCTGCGAAATCATGGGCCTTTGCGCTGGCACGGGCGGTGCTGAGGCGGGGCGTGGGATCGAGGAGCCCACCCATGAACATCAAAGTTCGCATCGCAATTCGTCTGGCGCTCGGTGTGGCGCTGGCGGTGACGGCCATCGCGCGCGCGGCGCGCGGCGAGACGCCCGCGGCCGCCAGCGCCGCGGCGCTGACGCCACCGAAGCTGGTCACCTTCGTCGACGCCGACTATCCGGCCGGCGCCCGGGCCGCCCACGCCGGCGAGGTCGTGAACGTCGACCTCGAGTTGACCATCGACGCGACGGGGGCGGTGACCGACGTCCGCGTCCCCAGCCCGGTGGGCGAGGGCTTCGACGAGGCGGCGCAGGCCGCCGCGCGCCGGTTCGTGTTCGAGCCGGCGCGGCGGGGCGCCCAGCCCATCCCCGCCCGCATCAAGTATCGCTACGCGTTCGAGCCGCCGCCCGCGCCGCCGCCGCCCACCACGGGCGTGCTGGAGGGACACGTGCTGGTGCGCGGCGCCGAGCGGCCGGCAGCGGGGACCGCGGTGACGTTGATCGCCGCCGATGGTCAGCGGCGAACCGCGACCACCGGTCCAGACGGCGCCTTCACGTTCGCCGCGCTTCCGCCCGGCAAGTACCGGGCGCAGCTGACCGCCCCGGGGTTGAATCCGCTGTCCGCCGAGGAGGAGATCTCCGCCGGTGACCTGACGTCGGTGACGTACCGGCTGGCCGCGCCGGCGCCCGCCGCGGCAGAGGGCGGCGCGCTGGAGTACGGCGCGACGGCCACCGTCGAGGCACCCGCGCGCGAGACCACCAAGCGAACGCTGCAGGCCTCCGAGTTGCTGAGCCTGGCCGGCACGCGCGGCGATCCGCTGCGCGGCATCGAGTACATGCCCGGCGTGGCGCGGTCGCCGATGGCGAACTTCGTGATCATCCGCGGCTCGTCGCCGGCCGACTCGGATGTCCTGTTCGAAGGCGCCCCGGTGAACCGCCTGTATCACTTCGGCGGCCTGACCAGCTTCGTTCAGCCCCGGCTGCTCGATCGCATCGACCTTTATCCGGGCAACTTCTCGGCGCGCTTCGGGCGAAAGATGGGCGGAATCATCGACGTCGGCATCCGCGACCCGAAGAGCGACGGCTTCCACGGCATGGCGGACATCAACCTGATCGACAGCTCGTTCCTGGTCGAGGGGCCGCTGACGAAGCACCTGTCGTTCGCGGTGGCGGCCAAGCGCAGCTACATCGACTTCTTCTTCGATCACCTGGTCCCGAAGGACCAGATCCAGGTGCTGGCCGCGCCCGTCTACTGGGACTACCAGGCGCTGGTCACCTACCAGCCGTCCGACAGCGATCGCTTCCGCGCGATGGTCTACGGGTCGTACGACGACTTCAAGCTGATCCTGGCCCACCCGGACGACGCCGACCCCACCATCCGCGGCAACATCAGCCAGTCGAGCAGCTTTCATCGCGCCCAGCTGTTCTGGGACCACAAGTATTCAGCGGCGGTCGACCACGAGATCAGCCTGACCAGCGGGCCGTTCAAGTTCGGCCAGGCCGTGGGGCCGGGGCTGGTGCTGGACGTCCCCGGCTACGACGGCTTCCTGCGCGCCGAGTGGCGCGTGCGCGCGCACCAGTGGTTGCGGGTCCTGACGGGCGTGGACGTCGCCGGGACCTGGATCGTGAACGGGAACTACAACGGCCCGCGCATCACGCAGCTGGACGGCGACCCCACCACCTTCGGACCGCTGACCGGGCAGACCGACTACCAGCTTCACCGCGACATCACCTTCATCCGTCCCGGTGGCTACCTGGAGGCCATCTGGAACCCCACCGACCGCTGGACCCTGGTGCCGGGCGCGCGCGCCGACTACATCGGCGACATCAAGCGCTGGACGTTCGATCCCCGCCTGACGTCGCGCTACCGGCTGGGCGACACGACGACGCTGAAGGGCGGGGTGGGCCTGTTCTCGCAGGCGCCCGACTTCTCCGAGACCCTGCCCGTCATCGGCAACCCGCACCTGCGCGCGCCGCGGGCGCAGCACTACAGCCTGGGCGTCGAGCAGCAGGTGGGCGAGCGCCTGCTGCTGACGGCGGAGGGCTTCTACAAGCGCCTGTCGCTGCTGACGGTCAACAGCCCCGTGCCGGGCGAGAACCTGAACAACGACGGCGTGGGGCGCATCTACGGCGGCGAGCTGTCGGCGCGCCTGCGCCCGACGGAGCAGTCGACCGGGTTCCTGTCGTACACGCTGTCCCGCAGCGAGCGGCGCGACCACCCCGGGGACGACTGGCGGCTGTTCAACTGGGACCAGACGCACATCCTGACGGTGTCGGGCGGCTATCGCCTGGGCCACAACTGGAACCTGTCGGGCACGTTCCGCTACGTGACCGGCAACCCGTTCACGCCGGTGGTGGCCAGCGTCTACAACGCGAACACGGACACGTACAAGCCAGTCTATGGCGCCGTCAACGGCGATCGCAGCAACGCCTTCCATCGCCTCGACGTCCGCATCGAGAAGACCTGGGCGATCAGGTCCGGCAGCCTGGCGCTCTACCTGGACGTGCAGAACGCCTACAACCGCCAGAGCGACGAGGGCCGCGTCTACAACTACAACTTCACGCAGTCCGGAACCATCCCTGGCCTGCCCATCATCCCCAGCCTCGGGCTACGGGGCGAGATCTGAGGAGCGACGATCATGTACATCACGGACAAGTCTGCGAAGCGTTCGGCCAGCGCACCCGACATGAGCTCTCTCGCGCGGCGGTCATTCATCCTGGTCGGGGCGCTGCTGCTGGGCGCCGGCTGTGGGCCGACGTTCGACCCGGCGTCGCTGGTCGAGACGACGCGCGTGCTGGGCGCGCGCGTGACGGCGGGGACGGACGCGCCGTCGCGCGCGACGCCGCTGCCGGGCGAGACGGCCTCCGTCACGTGGCTGGTCACCGGACCGACGATGCCGGGCCCGCAAGGGTGGGCCTTCGCGCTCTGCCAGCCGCCGCTGCCGGGCGATCTCAGCTGCGGCAGCGCGCCGTACGCCATCTATCAAGGCAGCGACGCGCGGCCGGTGGTGGCCCTGACGATGCCCGACCCCGGCGTGCTGGGCGCGGCGACCAGCGTGCTGCTGTACGGACGGATCTGCGACGGCGCCGCCCCGGTCTTCGATCCGCAAACGGGCCTGCCGGCGTGCGCGGGCGGGGCCGCTGGAACGACCGCCGCCGTCAGCATCGGCGTCGGCGGGACGGAGACGATCAACCACAACCCCACGGCCGATCGTGGGATCACCCTCGACGGCCAGGCCTGGCCGGCGCCGGACGCCGCGGCGGATCCTTGCCGGGTGGGGCCCGTCGTCATCGCGGGGACCAAGGATCATCTGGTCGGCCTGACGACGGCCGGCAGCGACCGCGAGAGCTACACCAGCGAGTTCGGCGATCCGCCGGTGGCCACGCCGGAACGCGAGGCGCTGCAGCTGTCGCCCTTCGCCACGGCCGGGAAGTTCCAGAACGCCTTCGCCTTCGTCGACGCGGGCGACCCGTCCGCTGCGCCGGTGCCCGAGATGAAGTGGGACGCGCCCGCCGCCAAGGACGTGGCCGCCGCCACGCCCATCACGTTCACCTTCGTGGTCCGCGACGATCGCGGGGGGACCGACTGGACGACGCGCACCGCCTGCGTGACGCCGTGAGGCGCGGTCCCGCGGCCATGGAGACTTTCGCGGCGGCCTGCTAACGTCTTACGTTCGCCATGTCCATCGAAGAGCAAATCGGGGAGCTGTTGAAGGAGTCCATTCGCACGCGCGACATGCGCACGGCCGACTGCGTGCGCATGATCAAGACGAAGCACATGGAGCGCCGTACCGCGGCCGGGTTCAAGGGACCGCTGGACGACGCCCTGTGGCTGGACGTGATCGCCAGCTACCAGAAGCAGCTGCGCAAGACGCGCGAGGAATACGTGGCGGTGGGCGAGCGAGGCGCGGCGGCGCTGCCGCAGATCGACTTCGAGATCGAGCTGTGTGGGCGCTTCCTGCCCAAGGCCGCGGACGAGGGCGAGGTGCGGGCGGCCGTCCGCGAGACGATCGCGCGCACGGGCGCGTCCGATCCCAAGCAGGCCGGCCGCGTGGTCGGCGAGATCATGAAAGCGAACAAGGGCCGCTTCGAGGCGGCGCTGGTCAAGCGGCTGGTGGAAGAGGAGCTGGGCGGCGCCGGAGGGGCACCCCCTCGCTAGATCTGCCGAGAGGCCGCCAAGGCGCGCCTTGCCCTGTCGGCCCTGCGCCGATGACTCCCGCACGAAAGTTCGAGCCCAGCTTCACGCGGCGGCGGACCCGGTCGCGCCCGCGCCGGGGAGCTTCGCCATGTGGTCGGTCAGGTCCGCGGGCAGCGGGGCCTCGAAGGTCAGGGGCGTCCGCGTGACGGGATGGGGGAAGGTCAGGCGGGCCGCGTGCAGGGCATGGCGGGGCAGGCCGTCGAAGCGCTGCAGCAGCTCGGCCGAGATGCCGCGATCGCACGCCTCCATGAAGTACTGCTCGCCGGCGCCGTACAGCTTGTCGCCCACCAGCGGGAACCCGCGCATGGCCAGGTGCACGCGGATCTGGTGTTGCCGCCCGGTCTCCGGGGACGCCTCCACCAGCGCGTGCGACGCGAACCGCCGCACCACCCGGAAGCGGGTGACCGCCGCCAGGCCATCGTCCGCCGGTCCCATCATGACGTGGGTCGGCGTGTCCAGCAGCTTGATCGGTTGATCGATCACGCCTTCGTCAGGCGGGTGGCCCTTGCACAGGGCCAGGTAGGTCTTCGACACCTTGCGGGTGGCGAACGCCTCCTTCAGGAACGCGCCCGCCTCGGGCTGCCGCGCGATCAGCATGACCCCCGAGGTCTCGCGATCGATGCGGTGGCAGATCTCCGTGTGCTGCCCGGGGTAGGTCTCGCGCAGCACCGCCACCAGCGTGTTCCGCCAGAACTTCGCCGTCGTGTGCATGGGCAGGCCGGCCGGCTTGTCGATGACGAAGAAGAGCGGATCCTCGTGCAGCACCGCGAATGTCCGAGGCACCTCGGGCTCGACCGGCGCGGGCCGGGTCAGCGTGATCGTCTCGCCGGCCCGAACGACCGTCGACGCGCGCGCCTTCCGCCCCACGACCGAGATCTGCGTCCCGATGATCTCCTGGATCCGCGTGCGCGAGAGCCGCCCGATGCGGAACTTCAGGTAGTGGTCCAGCCGCCAGCCGTCACACTCCCGCGGCACCGCGAAGGAGAGCCGGATGAAGTCGTCGCCCGCGTCTTCGGTGGCCTCGTCTGGTTCCGACATGTCGGCCTCACCACGCGACATCAGGGCGTGCACGCGCCGGTCCGGCAAACAGAAGGCGCGGTTTCGCCGCGCCTGTTACTTCCATGGGGCGGAACTCGACGGGACGAAGTCCGACTAGTCCTCGTCGACGTTCCCCTTCCACCGCCAATTGCCGCGCTCCTGCTCCTCGGGCTTCGGGCGTGTGGACTTCTTCTTCTCGGGGCGCTCGCGGCGCCGCTCGGGCGTGCTGCCCGGGGCGCTACCGTCCGGCGCGGGGCCGAACGTACGCGGGGCACCGAAGCCGCCCGGACGGGGCGGACCACCGGCCCCGGGGCCGCCGAAGCCACCCGGACGGGGAGGCCCGCCGAAACCACCGGGACGGGGAGCGCCACCGAACCCGCCGGGACGGGGAGCGCCGGGGGGACCACTGCCACCACCCGCACCGGGTGGACCGCCGAACCGTGGGGCGCCGCCACCTGGCGGACGCGCGCCCCCGGGCCCTCCCGGCGTACGGGCCTGGGCTTCTTCGACGATGATGGGACGGCCCTGCAGCACGCGCCCTGACAACTTCTCGATCGAGGCCTTCGCCCCCGCGTCCGTCTCGGTCTCGACGAACGCGAAGCCACGGGGTCTTCCCGTTTCGCGATCGAGCGACAGACGGACGCTACGAACCTCGATGCCTTCCGATGTGAAGGCTTCCTTCAACTCCTGCTCGTTGACACTGTACGAGAGGTTGCCGATGAAAAGACGCGTACCCATTGCGGCGTGGTCCTGCTTCCTGGCTCGCGACTAGCTGGCCGTCTTGTTCACGCGATCGCGCAGCTCTTTCCCGGCCTTGAAGGTCGGCACGCGCCGCGCGGCGATCTGGATCGGCTCGCCGGTCTGCGGATTGCGACCGGAACGCGCGGCCGACTCCCGCACCGCGAAGGCGCCGAACCCACGGAGGTCGATGCGCTCCCCCTTCGCCAAACCCTCGGCCACCGCATCGATGAGCGAATCGACCGTCGCTTCCACCTGCGGTCGGGGCAAGCCCCGCTGCTGCGCCACGAGGTCCACCAGATCAGCCTTCTTCATGAGTCTCGTATTCTCCTTTGGTTTGCCGTTCGATCAACCGACTTTTTGCAGCCGGCGCTTGCGCCCGGCCCTGCTACTACCCGTTTTCATCCGACCGCTGCCCAGACTTCTGACATCGGTCCGCCCGGACCATGTAGTCGATCCACGCCCATACCAGGGACGAACGTGGCGGGCGAACTTCCGCGTAACATAGTGCCGGGGTATCGGGTGGGTCAAGGCGGGGTAGCCCGCCCGGCCAACCGCGGCGATAATCGCGGCCATGTCCCTCCGCCCGCTCCGACGGTCCTTGCTCCCCGGTTTCCGCCGCCACGCCCTCGCGCTGGGCCTGGTGCTGGCGGGTGCGGCGGCCGTCTGCTGGCCCGCGCGCTGGCGGAAGGCGGCGGGCGCCGTGCCGCCCCCGGCGGCGCCGGTGCGGCTGGAACCAGAGGGCGGCCTGTCGTTCGACGTGCGCGACGCCAGGACCGGTGAGCCCATCCCCTGCAAGCTGACCCTGGTGGGGGTGTCGGGGACTAAGGATCCCGAGTTGACCCGCGTCGACATCGGCAGGCCCGAGGGGGACAAGGCCATCGCCGCCTACAACCGCATCATGTCGCTGTCGGGGGTGGGGGCGGCGCACGTCCCGTTCGGGACCTACGACGTCACCATCAGCCGGGGACCGGAGTGGGACATCGCCACGGTCCGCAAGGTGAAGATCGGCGCGGCCGGCGCGGTGGTGACGGCGCGGCTGTCGCACGTCGTGGACACGACCGGCTGGATCTCCGCCGACTTCCACGTCCACGCCGCCCGCTCGACCGATTCCCGCGTGCCAATGCAGCACCGCATCTTCGAGTTCGTGGCCGACGATGTGCAGATGATCGTCGCCACCGATCACAACGTCGTCTCGGACTATGACCCTTACATCCGCGAGCTGGGCGCCGGCGCGTTCATCACCAGCGCCATCGGCGACGAGCTGACCACGGGGTCCTGGGGCCACTTCGGAGCCTTTCCGCTGCCGGCCGATCTCGAGCGGGCCGGGCAGGGGGCCGTGCTGGTGCACGGGCGCCGGCCCGACGACTTCTTCCGCGACGTGCGCACCAACGCGCCGGACGCCGTGATCGACGTGCACCACCCGCGCATCGACTCCGAGATCGGCTACTTCGACATCGCGCACTTCGACGCCCGCGGCGATCGCGCCGAGCGGCCGGGGTTCTCCTGGGACTTCGACGCCATCGAGGTGATGAACGGCTACCAGGACCCCGTCCGTCGCAGCGTCGACCGGGTGGTCGACGACTGGTTCGCCCTGCTGGATCACGGCCACCTGGTCACGGCGACGGGCAACTCGGACACCCATCACCTGACGTTCAACATCGGCGGCTACCCGCGCAACTACGTGAAGGTGCAGGACGACCACCCGGCGGTGGTCAGCGGAAGGGACCTCGCCCGCGCCGTGCGCGCGCACCGCTGCTTCTTCACCACGGGGCCCTTCGTCTCCCTGGTGGTGAACGGCGGGACCATGGGCGATCTGGTCCCGGCGCGCGGGGGGAAGGCGCGGGCCGAGATCACGGTGCAGGCGGCCCCCTGGGTGGCGGTGGACCACGTGCAGCTGATCGTGGGGGGCAAGCCGGTCAAGCGCTGGGACCTTCCGGCGGGCGGCACGGCGGCGGTGCGTTTCCACGAGGCGCTCGACTTCGACGTGAAGGCGGACAGCTACGCGCTGGTGCGGGTCGACGGCGAGCGGTCGCTGGCGCCGGTGGTCGGCGATCGCAAGACCTTCACCGCCTATCCGTTCGCGCTGACGAACCCCGTCTTCCTGGACGCCGACGGCGACGGCCGCTATGCGACGGGCGCCGTGCATGGGCACGAGGCCCATCGGGCGACGCGCTGACGTCAGCTCTTCTCGACCAGAACCTGCGCCACCAGCCGGCGGGCGTGGGCGGCGACGCGCGTGGCGGCCTCCAGCGGCGCCATGCTGGGGGCGCCCAGCTTGATCAGCGTGGGCGGGGCGGGGGCCGTGTCGCGCAGCTCGCGGGCGGCCGCGCGCAGCTCGTCGGGCGCGGCCTCGTCGTCGGCCAGCGCGGCCAGGTGCTCCATGTAGCTGCGGCCGGCGCGCGCCTGCTGGTGCGGCTGGGTGATCAGCACCGCGTTCCAGGCCATGCCGGCGGCGCGGCGGGCCAGCGTCACGCCGGGCCGGAAGGCGCGGCGGCCCAGCGCCTCGGCGCACAGCCGCAGCTCGTTGTCGGCCGCGGCCAGCCACTCCTCCGCGGTGAGGCGGTACAGCCAGTGGGCGGGGTCCTTGGCGGGCGGCGCCGGCACGCGGACCTCGTCAGCTCCAGCTGTCGACCACGGCGTGGGCGCGCGACAGATCTTCTTCGGTGTCGATCTCGCGCCAGCGTCCGTCGATGTACAGCGGCGCCAGCCGGGTCCCGCCGTCCGCCATGGCGTTCAGGGCGTCCGACAGATACGCCTGCCGCAGGTGCGCCGCGCGCCCGAAGGGTGCCTCCAGGCCGCCAGCCAGCGCGCGCGTCCACACGTCGCGCAGCGCGGCCGCGCCCGCGGCCGTGAACTTGGCCAGGCCCGTGAACTCGCCCACCGCCTCGGCGGCGGGCACCACGGTCTTGCCCACGCGATCGACGGCCGGGCCGCTGCCCGTGTCCTTCACGGACGCCAGCTCGGCCTCGGTGATGGGGTGATGGACGCGGCCCACGTACGTCTCCTGCCACAGCCGGTCGATCACCAGACCGACGGGCGCGGTCGACGCCGCCGCCAGCCGCGCGTGCGCCGGCGCGAACACGATGTCCGAATAGGAGAACAGGAAGTCCTCGTTCATCTCGGCCGCCGCGTACATCAGCGACGCCAGGATGTTGTTGCTGGCCCACTCCGGGTTCTCGACGAAGCGCAAGGCGAACCCCGGCGCGCGGATGCGTTCGCCCAGGTAGCCGCGCACCACCACGAACTCGGTGGCGCCCGCGGCGCGCATCGCCTCCAGCTGGCGGTGAAGGATCGGCTTGCCGCCGACGGAGACCATGCACTTCGGTATCTCGGCGGTCTCGGGACCGAGACGCCGGCCACGACCGGCCGCAACGATGATCGCCTTCACGCCGCCCTCCGGCCCAGCTTCCAGGTGATCCCCAGCAACGAACGGGCCACGTGCGCCGCGTTCACCAGCAGGTAGGCGTGCAGGAACAGATCGATGCGATTGAACAGCGCCACGAAGACAATGTAGCTCGGATAGTGGACGATCAGGCTCCCCAGCGCCTCGACCGCGCGCTTGGGCGACAGGCCGCGCGGCGGGGCCGGCGCGGCGAAGCCTTCCCCGTAGTCGCCCGTGCCCTGCTGGCGGGCCGTGCCGGTGGCGGCGGCGTATTCGGGCCGGCGCAGGAAGGTGGTCAGGCTGATCGCGGAGGCGACGGCCACCAGCGCCAGCAGCCCCTCCAGCAGCCACCGCGCGTCGCCGTCGGCGCGCCACAGCCGCACGCCCACGGCGGCGACCAGCAGGAACGCCTTCAGCTCGTCCATCAGGAAGTCCAGGTGCGCGCCGATCGGCGTCGAGGTCCCGCGCAGGCGGGCCAGCTGCCCGTCGACGCAGTCGAGGACGTAGGCCAGCTCGAGCACACCCACGCCGGCCAGCAGGCCGCCCCAGCTGGGCACCAGGGCGATCGCCAGCATCGCCGCCAGGAAGACGATCAGCGTCGCCAGCGTCACCTGATTGGGCGTGATGCGCGTGTGCTCGAGCGGCACCAGCACGACCGCGGCGAGGGGCCGGGCCACGAACCGATTCCAGACCAGATCCTTCGGCTTTCGCGTCCGCCGGTAGACCTCCGCGATCCGCGACATCGGTTGGTCGATTCCCCCTCGTTCGAACGTTCGATCGGTGGAGCGGCGGCGCCGCTCAGTGCGCCATCATCATGACGAGGCGATACACGCCCAGCAGCAACAGCCCGAAGACGAAGCCGACGCCGACGTACGTCCAGACGGGCGTACCGCTCGACTTGGGCTTGGCCTTGGTGGGCAGCGTGTTCTCTTCCGCCGTGGTGGCGGGAGGTTGAGACTTCTGCTTCTTGGAAGAGGCGGGCGCCTTCTCGGTGGTCTTCGCCACCGCGGTCGAGGCGGGCGCCGGCGTCGGCGAGGTGGTGCGCGACGTGGCCGGCGGCGGGGCCGCGACGGCCGGGATCGAAACGGCCGTCGTCGGTCGGGCGGCGGCGCCCGAGCCCGTCGGCGTCGCAGGCGGCTGCGCGGCGGCCGGCGGCGGCGTGGCGGCCGGCACGCTGGGGCGCGCGGCGGCCGGAGGCGCTGCCGGCGCCGGCACGGCGGTCGACGGCGTCTGGCCGGCCGGCGGGGGCGCGGCGACGCCGAAGATTGTCCGGTTCGTGCTCGCGCGGACCGCGGGCTGGGCCTGCGGCGCGGCCGGTGTAACAACAGGCGGCGTGGGCGCTACCGCCGCACCGACGGTGGTCGAGCGGCCCGAGCTGCCGGGACGTGCCGGTGGCACGCTGGCGGCAGCGGGCGTGGCCGCGAGGCCGGGCGCCGAGGGCGACGGTGTCGCGGGCGGCGCGGCGGCCGGCGCGGGCGCTGCCGGCGTGACGCCGGGCGCGGAGGCCGACTTGGCCAGGCGGGCCTTGTCCGCGGCGGCGGCAATGGCCGCCGGATCCAGCGCCGGCATCCCGAAGATGGTCTTGCTGGCGGCGCCCATGGTGCGTGGCGCGACCACCGCCGGGGGGGCGGCCGCCTTCGGCGCCTTGTCGGGGATCGACAGCTTCGGGACCACCAGACGGTAGCTGCCCGAGGACCACTTCATCACCTCGGAAAGCCGCTCGGGCGCGTCGATGCCGCCCACGGTGACGCCGACGATCTCGCCGCGCTTGTACTCGACCTTGGCGTTCTCGCTGGCCCGCCACACCTCGATGCCGGCGGTCAGCACGAACTCCTCGCAGTAGCGCATCAGCGTGGCCAGCGGGCGCTCTTCCAGCTTGCCCTGCTCGGGGCCGGGGGCGGCCAGATCACCGTTCGCCGGGTTGGGAAGGCGCGGCTCGATGCGGAACTTCGCGTTCGGCACGCCCCGCAGCTTGTCGAGAGACTCGTGCGTCGACTTGCCCTCGTAGATCGCGTCGGAGACGCCGCCCGCGATCACCTGCACCTCGCCCACCGGGCTGCCGCCGCTGGCGGGCAGGACCTCGATGCGGGCAGACCAGGCGGGGGCGCTGAGCAGCGCCAGCAGATCGTCCAGCGTGCCGCCGGCCCAGTCCAGCACCTGCCTGGAGGGCGCGGTGTCGACGGGGCCCGAGCCCTCGGGCGCGCGCAGAGGGTTGCGACAGATGGGACAAACCAGCCCGGTCGCCCCGTCGGGCGCCTGGAAACTCAGCTGACAATTGGAGCAGACGACCTGCATAACCTTTCCTTTTTCTTGCAACTCTCCACGGATGCGGGAGCTACGACACCTGGCCCAGAAGCATCTTGGTGGCTCGCGGCCCCGCCGTCCAATCGTTCTGAAGCGTTGATGGGGCGGATGTGCCGGCGCTGTCGGCGGGGACCAGGGTGGCGACGCTGCCGCCGATTCCCCCGTTGCCCCCGTTGCCACCGTTTCCCCCATTTCCAGCGTTTCCGCCGTTTCCGCCTTGGGAGGGCGCCTGGCCGGCGGTGCCCCCGTTGCCACCGGCGGCGCCGGCCTGGCCGGTCAGCCCACCGTTACCGGCGCTGCCGCCAGCGCTGGTATCGCCGCCCGCGCCGCCCGCAGCGCCGCCCGTGCTGACGACGCCGGTCCCCGCGCTGCCCGCGGTGCCCCCGGCGCCCGCGCTACCGCCCGTGGCAGCCGGCGCATCGAAGTCGGCTCCCGCGTCCTGTCCGTAGCGCTGGTCGCGCGGATTGGAACCCGAGCAGCCAGACAGACCCGAGCAACCGAACCAGAGCGACAGGAGCCCGAGGGCTACCCAACGTCCCACGCGCGTCCCAGGTCGTTTCACCGGCGGGGACGCTAGCAAAGCCCCCGCGGCCTCTGCAACTTCCCCCCGGGTTTCGCGATCCAGCGCGCCGCAGTATTCTGCGCCGATGCCCAGGACCTGTTCTCTCGTCGGTGTCACGGCTCTACTCTGCGCCTCTCTTAGCATTGCTTCGTGCGCCAAGCCGCAGCAGCCCGCTCCAAAAACGCCGGCCGCCGTGGTCGCGGCCCCCACCGCGCCTCCCGTGGCGCCGCCCCTGGTGCTGGTTCCCGCCGAGGTGGCGCGGGCGGCGCTGGTGGCGACCCTGATCGCTCCCACCTTGAATCACGCCCTCGACTCGGGGCTGGCGCTGGCCCGCAAGGCCACGCCCCTGCCTCTCGACGCGGCGGCGGTGCGCGAGATGGCGTTCAGTCAGCTGGGCATCCCGTCCGACCTGGCCGCCCAGCTGGATCTCGGCGCGCCCGTGTCGGGCGCCGTCGTCGGCTTCGGCCATGACGAGCCGGTGCGCGCGGCGTTCAGCTTCCCGCTGAAGCCGGGCACCGACGCGGGGCGGTTCCTGGCGGCCATCGGCACGGTGGTCGAGCGGCGCGGCCCGGTGTGGATCATCGACAGCCGCTCCAGCGGTCGGGGCTGGTTCTTGCCCGCCGGGAACGCGGTCGTCTTCGCCGACTCCGAGGCGGGCCTGGTGCAGGCCGGGACCCTGGCGCTCGAGGCGCGGCGGTCCCCCTCGAAGGACGACGTGTCCGTCGTCATCTATCCAGAGGGGCTGGCGCGGGCGATGGGCACGGACGTGAAGACGGCCAGCGAGCGCTTGCTGACGGAGATCGAGAGCCGCTCGGCGGCCACGGGCAACAAGCTGGGACCGGAAGGCCGGGAGCAGCTGCGCGATCTGCTCGCCTACGCGCCCGACCTGGCCACGGTCGAGATCGCGCTCGACCTGAACGCGGACAAGGGCGTGACGCTGCTGGCGCGGCTGCGCGCCAAGCCCGCCTCGAAGCTGGAGGCCGCCAGCCGCATCGTCGCCCCGGCGCCGATCGATCCGCTGCTGGTGGGCAAGGACGACGCCGGCATCGTGGTCAGCTCGGCGTACGGCGAGCGCGCGCTGGCGCAGCTTCGCCGCGAACGCGCGCGACTGCCGGCCGCCACCGACAAGGGGGCGAACAAGGGGGCGGTCGCCGCCGGGAACTTGCTGGACGCGCTGACCGGCGGGTTGACCGGCACGCTGTCGATGGTGGGGCGCCTGTCGCCCGAGCTGTCGATGGAGATGGTCTATCCGATCAAGGACGGGGCGGCCGCGACGAAGATCCAGACGGCCCTGCAGGCGACGGATCGCGCGGCGTTGACGGCGCTGGTCAGCGCCCAGACCACCGGCAGCGGCATCGACACCAAGGTGCTGCGCGCTCAGAAGGAGAGCGCGGGCAAGCTGCGCGCCGTCCACTGGACGGTGTCGTTCGCCGTCCCGGGCGACACGATGGGCGTGATGAAGAAGCTGATGGGCAAGGGCGGCCTGGACATCTACGGGGCCATCATCGCCGGGGCGGCGGGCGACAAGCTGGTCTTCACGGCGGGCCCCGGCGCGAAGGCGCGACTGGTGGCGATGGGCTCCGGCAAGGCGCCGGCCAAGGAGACCGCCAAGCAGGAGGCGAAGGACGCCTCCGCCGCCAAGGGCGCCAAGCAGACCAAGGAGCTCATGACCGGCGGTCTGGCCGAGGCGATGGCGCTCTCCGGAGGCCGGACGCTGTACTACTACGTCGACCTGCGCCAGGGGCTGGCGGTGGCGAAGGCGTTCGGGGGCGGGCAAGCGGATCCACGCCTGCAGCTGGTGCTGGGCCTGCTGAAGACGCCGGTGCCGATCCTGGGCGGCGCGACCGGGGACGCGACGGGGCGCCAGCTGACGCTGGACCTGACGGTGCCCCCGTCGTGCATTGCGGGTATCGGCGGGCTGTTCGGCGCCATGATGGGCGCGGGCGGACCCCCCGCCGGCGCGATGCGCTGACGGTTCAGGTCGGGATGCCGCCGTCCAGCCGCTCGCGGACGGCGGCGATGTGGTCGCGCAGCGCGTACAGCTGGTCGGCGAACGAGGGTGGGGTGCGGATCTCGCGCACGGCCAGCGCCATCTCGTCCAGCCGGCCCCGGATCTTCTCGCGCTCTTCCTTGTCGTTCGGATTGCGCAGCTCGCGCTCGATCGCCATCAGCGCGCCGTACCACCGATAGATGCGCGAACGCACGCGCCAGCGGTAGATGGTGGGCGCCAGCCGGGTGGCCGGGACGATCACCACCAGCAGCGGCAGCAGCAGCACCAGCAACCGGTCGACCAGGCTGGCCAGCCAGAACGGCAGCCGCTTGTACAGGAACTGCTCACCGGACTTGTAGTAGCGCTCGGCCTCGCGGCTGATGGGGAAGTCGCGCGCCAGCGGCGCCGGATACTCGCCGGCGTTGCGGAACAGGCCAGGGCCGCCGTGGACCTCGCGCGCGGCTCCGATCAGCATGTCCGAGAGCGCCGGGTGCAAGCTGTCGCGCGCCACCAGCTCGACCGTGGGGCCGATCAGCTGCAGCGTGCGCGGCGGGTAGTCCTTGCCCAGGTCCATCGCCCCCTCAGGCAGCGTCAGCTTGGACAGGAAGCGGAACTTGCGCAGGTATCCATCCGCCTGGCGGAAGTCCACCAGCTCGATGCCCGGCACCTCGCGCAGGCTGCGCATCACCTGCGGGGTCGCCGAGTCCCCCATCAGGAAGGCGGCGTCGATCCTGCCCGCCAGCAGCGCCTTGGCCGCCTCCTCGCCGCTGAGATCCAGCAGCACGGTGGGGGGGCCGTCCATCTCGTTCGCCTTCAGCACCTTCAGCGCCAGCACGCGCGCGCCGCTGCCCTCCGCGCCGATGGCCAGTCGCTTGCCCCGCAGCGCCGACAGCAGCTCGATCGGCTCCTTGGTGCGCGCGTACACCATCAAGGGCTGTGCGAACACGCTGCCCAGCGAGTGCAGGCCGGCGATGTCGCGGCCTTCCGCCAGGCCGCCCTGCACGAAGCCGACGTCCAGCTTCACCGAGCGGTCGGCCAGCTTCTCCAGGTTCTCGAGCGCGCCGTGCGAAGGGACGATCTCGACCTTCACGCCATAGCGCTTCAGGACCTGCTGGTACTTGTCGGCCAGGCCGCGGTAGCCGCTGCCCTCGGGACCGCTGATGAAGCGGATCGTGCTGGGCGGCGCGAACCCCATCGCCTTGATCCCGACGCCGATCGCGGCCAGCGCCACCAGCACCGTGGGCAACCCCACCAGCAGCAGGTCGCGCCGCGACGAGAAACGCTTCGTGAACGAGTGCTTGCCCAGGAAAGCGGCCGGCGACAGACGTGACCGGCCTGGGGAGCCGGCGGTGGCAGACGATGGCGAGGGTGGGGTCACGGGCGCAGATCGTAGCCGTGGGCCGACGGGGGGGCCAGGCGGACCGCACCGCCGAGCGGCGGTCAGTTGATCGCCAGGCCCAGACCCACCTGTTCGGCCGCGTAGTGCCCGGCGTCGGAGCGCGCGAGCCAGACCACCAGCGCCGCCCGGCTGAGCTGGTACGCGGGAGGCAATCCGAGCAGCTGCGGGCCGAGAAAAGTCAGGTGCACCTCGGCGCGCGGGCCGTGCGTCCATTTGAAGCGGTCCCCGTCCTCGAACCGTCGCGACCAGGCCGGGGTCAGGTCGTAACCGGCCGCCAGTCCCATCGCCATCCGCTGGCCTACGAGCGGATAGCCGAGCACCAGCGCGCCAACCGGGATGGCCAGCGCATCGCTGCCCGCGCGGACCCGCAGCGCCACCGTGGGCCGCACCGGGCCCAGCCAGCGGCCCAGGTGCGCCAGCGCCCACTCGAAGCCGCCGCCCCAGCGACGCTGGTCGGCGCGCGCGACGTAGAAGCTGAACCCCCGGCCCACTTCCAGGTGGTGGTCGTAGGGTGGAAACTCCCAGCGGTATCCCGGCTGCAGCGAGGACAGCGTCACGTGCACACAGGCGGGCGGCGTGCCGTCCAGCTGCACCGCCAGCAGGGATGGCTCGGCGAGCGCCTGGGTGAGGGGCTGGCGTGGCAAGCGCGCCTCGATCAGCGTCTCGCCGGCGCGCGGCGCAACGCCGTGCACCTCGGGACCCAGCTCCAGCGCCGCGCCGGCGGGCGGGACGCACGTCACGGTCGGGCCGGCGCGTTCGGGCACCACGCCGACGGCAGTCACCCGGTGCGGCCCCTGCACGGCCAGCGCTATCCGGTCGTTCTTCAGGTGGTCGAGGCGAACGGAGTCGGCACCGGCGACCGCTTGCCGCGGGGGCACGGGGCGCGCGACGAAAGAAGAGCATCCGCCGAGGAACCCCAAAGCGACCACCATCGATGCCCGCACGGTTCCCTTCATCTAACAACGCCCCGGGGCGGCCTGTCGATGGCGCGAAGGCGGCGCCGGGGTTTGCCGGCCGGCGGCGCGCGCGCCTGTGTTCGAGAAAGAAGCGGGTTTTCCGGGTAAAAGGGGCGCGGCATGGTCACGTCGCCCGAGAAAAGTGAAGGGAAAGCAAAGCCGGGGTTGTGGGGAAGGCGCTGGTTTCGCCGGCTCTCCATCGGCGCCGCCGTCTCCCTGGTGCTGTTCACCGTCACCGGCTTCCTGGTGCTGCCTCCCGTGATCAAGCACGTCGCCGAATCGCAGCTGCGCCAGCAGCTGGGGCGGCGCGCCTCGATCGGCGCCATCCACGTCAATCCCTTCGCGCTCTCGCTGGGCATCGACGATTTCCAGATCTACGAGAGCGACGGCGTGGCGCCGTTCGTGGGATGGAAGCGGTTCTACGTCAACGTGCAGTGGGCGTCGCTGGTCCGCCGCGCGCCGGTCGTCCAGGAGATCAGGCTGGAAGGGCTGCACGCCCATGTCGTGCACACGCGCCAGACGGAAGGTGGCTTCGCCGACCTCACCGCCTACAACTTCTCGGACATCCTGGCCAAGCTGCAGGCCGACGCCGCGCGGAAGCCGGCCCCGCCGCCCGAGCCGCCGCGCGCCGAGCCGCCGCGCTTCTCGCTGAACAACATTCGCCTGGTCGACGGGGGTGTGACCTTCGACGATCGGCCCACCGGGGGCCACCACGAGATCGCGCATCTGTCGGTGGGCGTGCCGTTCGTGTCGACGTTGCCGGTCGACCTGGACACGTTCGTCAAGCCGGGGCTGGCGCTGGCGCTCGATGGGACGCCGTTCGCGGTCGAGGGGCAGACGAAGCCGTTCAAGGGCTCCCTGGAGACCACGCTCGAGCTGCGGCTGACGGCGCTGGACCTGGCCCGCTATCAGGCCTACGTGCCGCTGCCGCTGAAGTTCCGGCTGGACTCGGGGAAGCTGACGGTGGCGCTCGACCTGTCGTTCGTGCGGCTGGCCGAGGTCCCCAGCGTCAACCTGAAGGGTCGCGTCGCTCTGGACGAGCTGGCGGTGCGGCAGACGGGAACGGACCGGGCCCCCGTGCTGAGCCTGGCCGCGCTGGAGGTGCAGCTGGGGCGCGCCGATCTCTCCGCCATGGACTTTCACGTCGACAAGGTGGCGCTGTCCGGGCTGGACCTGTACGCGCGGCGGCTGCGCGACGGCGAGCTGGATCTGCTGCGGCTGTTGCCCCAGGCGCCCCCGGCCGCGGCCGGGCGGCCCGCCGTCACGGACACCGGCAAGGAAAAGTCCGGGCCGAGCCCCGCGCTGGGGGCCGGTCCGCGCTTCGTGGTCGATCAGATCGCGCTCGACAAGATCAACCTGCACCTGCGGGACGAGACGGTTCGTCCGGCCTTCGTGGAGACGGTGCGCGATCTGAGCGTTCACGTCGCGCACCTGTCGAACGCGCCCGGCGCGCGGGCGACCGTGACGGCCCACCTGACCGCCGTCCCGGGCGGCGTGCTGGCGCAGACGGGGACGCTGTCCCTGGAGCCGTTCGCCGCGGCCGGCACCGTCACGCTGGACGGCGTCGAGCCGGGACGGTTCGCGCCGTACTACCAGGACCAGCTGACGTTCGACGTCGCCGAGGGACGCGTCCGCCTGGGCACGGGGTACCGCGTGGCGACCGCCGGCCGCCGCACCACGGTCAGTCTCGACGACGCGTTCGTCGAACTGTCGAACGTGAAGCTGCGGCGCCGTGGCGCGCCGGGCAAGGCGGCGCCCGAGGACTTCTTCCGGCTGGGCGACCTGGCCGTGCGCAAGGTGGGCGTCGATCTCGACGCGCGCACGGTGAACGTGGGCGAGATCGCCAGCCACGACCTCCGCGTGCGGGCCGCGCGAAACGAAGCGGGCGTGGTCGATCTGACGACGCTGGTGGCGACCTCGCCGCCCGGCAGGACCGACGCCGTGCCGGCCCGCCCCGCCGGACCGCCGGCGGCCGCGCCCGCCGCGGCGCCGGCCTGGTCGGTCGAGGTGGCGAACCTCGCGCTGGAAGGGTGGGGCGCGCGCTTCGAGGACCGCGCCCTGAAGCGAAGAGCCACGCTCGCCATCGACGGACTGGGCGTTCACGCCAGCGGCCTGTCCACGAAGCCCGGCAGCCGGGCCACCTTCGACGTCAAGGCGACCCTGAATCGGACCGCCAAGCTGCAGGTGGGCGGCAGCGCGGTGATGGGGCCGCCGGCCGCGCCGCCCACGGCCGACGTGCGCTTCGACCTGCGCGACATCGCGATCTTGCCGTTCCAGCCGTACTTCCGCGACCAGGTCAACCTGGTCGTGACCGACGGCGCCGTGTCGTTGAAGGGCCGGCTGAAGGTCGAGGCGCCGGTTTCCGCGAAGGCCCCGGCGGCGCCGCGCCTCGCCTTCACGGGCGACTTCGACGTCGCCCACTTCGAGGCCCTGGACGGGCACAAGAACGAGAAGCTGCTGTCGTGGAAGTCGTTCCACGTGGGTGGCATCGACTTCGCCAGCGCGCCGCCGGCGGTGTCGGTGCGGGAGATCGCGCTGACGGACTACAGCGCCAGGCTGGTGATCTTTCCCGACGCCCACTTCAATCTGCAGGACATCGCCGTTCCGGCGCCGGCGCCGGCGCCGGCCGCGGCCCCGCCTCGACCGCCGGCCCCGCCGCCGTCCCCGCCCCGTCCCGCGGTCGCGTCGTCCGCGACGCCCGCTCCCCTGCGCGTCACCGTCGGTCAGGTGACCCTGCAAGGCGGCGACGTCAGCTTCACCGATCGCCTGATCAAGCCGAACTACAGCACCCAGCTGACGGAGCTGGGCGGCCGGGTCAGCGGCCTGTCCAGCGATCCGCAGAGCACCGCCGAGGTGTCGCTGCGTGGCGCTGTCGATCACTCCGGCACGCTGACCATCGACGGCAAGATGAATCCGCTGGGCAAGGATCTGTTCGTCGACCTGAAGATCCGCCTCAGCGACTTCGAGCTGCCGCCCACCAGCCCCTACGCCGCCCACTACGCCGGCTACGGGATCCAGAAGGGAAAGCTGTCGCTGGCCCTGGACTACCGCATCGCCGGACGGAAGCTGGACGCAAAGAACAAGCTGACGCTGGACCAGTTCACCTTCGGCGACAAGGTCGACAGCCCCACCGCCGTGAAGCTGCCCCTGAAGCTGGCCATCGCCTTGCTGAAGGATCGTCACGGGATCATCGACATCGACCTGCCCATCAGCGGCTCGCTGGACGATCCCCAGTTCCGCATCGGCCCGCTCATCTGGAAGACGCTGGGCAACCTGATCGTGAAGGCGGTCACCGCGCCGTTCTCGCTGATCGCCAAGGCCTTCGGCGGCGGCGACGAGGAGTCGTACCTGGAGTTCGAGAGCGGCCTCGCGCGCGTGCCCCCCAAGGGGCTGACCAAGCTGAAAGGGATCGCCAGCGCGCTGCGCGAGCGGCCGGCGCTGTCCTTCGAGATCGAGGGGCTGGCGGATCCGCAGAGCGACAAGAGCGGCCTGCGCCAGGACCTGTACGAGCGCAAGCTGCGCGCGCAGAAGCGGCGCGCGCTGGCCGAGGCGGGACAGGCGGCGCCCGCCGGCGACGCGCTGGTCATCGATCCGGCCGAGCGCCCCCAGCTGATCGCGGCGGTCTACCGCGCCGAGACCTTCCCCAAGCCGCGCGCCCCGAACGGCAGCGAGAAGGTCCTGCCCCCCGCGGAGATGGAGAAGCTGGTCCTGACCAACATCCGCGTCGAGGTGGACGAGCTGCGGGAGCTGGCGCTTCGCCGCGCCAACGCCGTCCGGGACGCCCTGGCCCGGGCGGCGCCCGAGGCCGCCCCCCGCCTGTTCCTGCTGGACCCCCGCACGGCCACGCCCGGGAACCGCGTGCAGCTGACGTTGAAGAAGGACTGACGCCGGCGGCAGCGATCGGTGCCAAGCGAGCCGCGCCGCAGCGCCAAGCTGCCAGTCAAGCAGGCCGAGGGCCGCGACTCAGGGCGCGGAGGGGGCGATGGGGCAGGTCGCGGGCATGACGTCGGGGCATACGCCCCACTTCGTGAAGTCGCCGTTGCCCTGGGGCGCGCGCGCCAGCCCGGCCGCGTAGTCGCCGCCCGCCAGGATGGTGCCCGCGTTCCACTTCACGCCGTAGGCGCCCACGTGCACCAGGCTGACGCCGTCGGGCGTGGTGGCGACGCCGGGCACGCCCAGCCCGATGTTCGCCGCGGACGACGAGTAGCCCGCCAGCGTGTTCGGCGACGCCGCGTCGGCACAGCGCATGGTCAGATCGACGCCGACGATCGTGCCGTCACTGCTGATGTCCCAGTCGCCGTCGGGCGAGACGCCGGACGCCGAGGTGTTGATCCGCTGCGGCAGCGCGAACGCCAGCTGGGCGCGACCGTTGCAACTGACCGTGTTGCCCAGGAAGCTGGACATGCGCACGCGCGTGCACACGGCGTGATCGACGGCGGCGTCCTGGGGATCCTCGCAGCCGAGGTCGCTGACCTCGAGGGGCCGCGCGCCCGTGGCGTCGGTGCTGGTCAGGTTGCTGGTCACGAAGTAGATGCCGCCCGCCACCGGTTCGAAGCCCGTGGGCGCGACGGTCAGCAGGTTGCCCGTCACCACGTTGTTCTGCAGGCTGACGTCGGTCACGTCGTCGACCGTCAGCGTGGGATCCAGGTCGCGTGCCTCGGTGACGTAGATGCCGACGCCGGTGTTGTTCTGCACGTGCGTGTTCTTGATGAACGCCGAGACCTTGCCGCCGACGTTCGTGCGGCCCCCGAAGATGCCCAGCGGCGCCGGTGACTCGGTCGTCACGTCGCCGGGACGCACGCCGGGCTGCGCGCCGCCGACCCGCCCCGCCGCCGCGCCCGCCGGCGAGCCGTCGATGGCGAAGCCGGTGCCCAGCCCGCAGACCCGCACGCCGTCGGTGGCGGTCGTGTGATTGACGAGGTCGTCGCCGCCACCCGAAAGCGTGATGCCGCACCCGATGTTGTCCGAGACGGCGCTGTTCACGACCACGGCGGGGAACGCCCCGCCGCTGGCCCCCAGCTGGCTACGCTGGATGTCGATGCCGCCCGTGCCGTCGGGGAAGGCGGGCAGGGCGCTGCCGGCCAGGGGCGTGCCGTTGCCGCTGACGGTCACGCGGTCCAGCAGCACCGGGACCACGTCGCGCAGCAAGACGCCCGCGCGCCCGTTGCCCGTGATCGAGGTCCCCACGAACGTGGCGCGCGCCGCCGGATCGTTGGGATCGGTCCCCGCCAGGGCCAGCGACGACAGCACCTGCAGCCCGTCGCGCAGGTTCGCGGTCAGCTGGACGTTGCCGCCCCGGGCGCTCACGTGGCCGTTGTTCACCACCAGCCCGTCGACGTAGTGGGTGACCCGCGTGTTGTCGTCGATGGTGAGGCGCGGCAGCGCCACGCCGGCTGGCGGGGCGGTCACGTCGAAGGTCGTCTGCTCGTCGCCCAGGCCGACCACGACGCCCGCTGGCGCCGCCGCCATGCCCAGCGGCGCGGCCACGTCGATGACGGTGGGCGCGGTCGCCGTTCCGGTCAGCGTGACGTCGCCGGCCAGGGTGGCGCTGCCCGCGGTCTGCCGGACCAGCACGCCGGTCCAGCCGTCCGCGCCCGTCACGTGGGCGCCGTCCAGCGTGGCGAATCCGCCCGCCACCAGGACACCCACGCCGCCGGTGGTGCCGGCGCCATTGATCGAGCCACCGGCCAGGGTCACCCCCAGCGCGGCCGGCGCGTTCGAACGATCGACCTGCACGCCCGTGAAGCCTGGCGGTCCGCCGACGATGTCGACGCCCGCCAGCGTGGCGGTGCCGTGAAACAGGTGCAGGCCCACCCCCGCCGCGCCGACGTCAAGCCGGTGGGGTGTGGGGGCCGTGGGGCCGTCCAGCAGGGGGTCGTTCATGACCGTCAGGACGTTGCCGGCGTCGGCCGACACGGGGCCGGGCACGCCGGCCACGCCGTTGTCGCGGCCGTTGCTGCCCAGCTCGATCGCGATCTGGCCGGTGCCGCCGGTGACACTGACGTTCAGGTGGCTGGCGGTCAGGGCGGCGGTGGTGCCCGCGACGGGGTCCGTGGCGTGATCGATCACGATCCCGCGCCTCGTCCCCGCGCCGCCGGCGATCGTCAGGAAGCTGACCGTCCAGCTGGCCTGACCCTGGATCAGCAGCGCGGTCTGGGTCCCCGCCGGCGGGGCGGCACGGGCGACGATCAGCACCTGATCGAGGCGCGCCGTGACGGGCGCCGGCGCGGGCGTGCCGGCCCAGCCGCCGAGGATGGGGCTGGTCACCACGGCGGCGACGCGCGTGCCGGCGTTGACGCCGGTCGCGTTCGTGCCGCTGGCGTCGATGGTGAATCCCTGCAGGAAAGCGCCGTCGTTCAGCAGCACGGCGTAGCCCTTGGTGCTGGTGGCGTCGACGTCGATGACGTAGTGGGCCGGGTTGAAGCTGCCCTCGTCCGTCGTGAAGACGTGCACGCCCGGCGGGATCTCCATGGGGAACCGCTCGCAGGTGTTCGGGGCGTTGCAGTTCGCGACGGCGGGGGTGCCCCGCAGCGTCTTGAAGTGCACGTTGCTCGAGGATTCGTGGGCCGCGATCACCTGGGTCACGTCGGGCTGGGCCAGCGCGGTGGTCAGCGTGCGGAAGCGGCACGCGCTGGGGAACTGCACGCCGGTCGGCTGGCCGGTCATGAACGTGGACATCGCCGGATCGGGATCGACGTAGTACTGGCCGGGCGTCGCGGGCCGCGGACAGACGCAGGCCGGGCGCGACGTCACCGGATCGGTGCCACCCGTCAGCTGCTGCGCCTGACAGGCGACGAAGACCTGCCAGGTGTTGCAGGTGCCCGCCGGCCGGCAGATCAGCACCGCCCTGTCCATGGCCGAGCCGACGCGCGTGCCCGCCGTGGCCTGCGCCGCCGTGCACGCCGTCCCGAGCAGCGGCGTTCGCTGCCCCGTCTGATCGTCCAGCGGCTGAGGACAGCCGCAGGCGGTGCCGGTGGGCACCACGGTGTCGGGCGCGGCGGTCTCGCAGGCGAGGCCAGCGGCGCAGGGGGTGTCAGTGCTGACCGTGAAGCACCCGTCCGCGGCCAGGTTGCAGGTGGCGTGGGTGGTGGCGCCCACGACGGGGCAGAAGTCGCCGCTGGCCGGAGGCGTCCCGCAGCGCGGATCGTCGAGGCAGCGGCAGGTGCCGCTGGTTCCGTCGCAGGCCTGGTGGGCGCTACAGACGGCCGGTTGATTGGGTGGCGTGCCCCAGAACGTGCAGCCCAGGCTGTCCCGCCGGCACACCTGCGGCGCGGCGCCGCTGCAACGAGCAGCGCCCTCGACACAGGCGGCCGCTCCGCAAACGTCGCTGCCGCCGCGCCCGCCGGCGCCGCCGCCACCCGGGGCCGCTGGTTGTCCGGCATGACCGCCCCCGCCGGCCGCGCCCGCGCCGCCACCGCCGCCCGTCGCGCCACCCCCGCCGTGGCCGGCGCCGCCGGCCGCCGGACCGCCGTCCGGCGCTCCGCCGCTGCCTGCGTCGGTACCGGCGGTTCCGCCGAGGCCCCCGTCGGCGACCGACTGACCGCCGGCGCCGCCCACGCCGACCATGGCGGTCGACGCGTCGCTGCCGCACCCCGGGCCGCCGGTCGCGGCCAGGACGATCACCAGCATCGCCCGGGAGACCCCGCTCGCCGTCTTCGTCGCCGCACGGGCTCGCGACCGCGCCCCGGAGGCCGTCCCGGCGGCCGTCACGGCGAGATCCCGCCGCCGCGCCCAGGGCGGGGCCGCCGGTAAGCGAACTGCCCACATGAAGACAAGGTTATCCAGAGATCGTCGACGGGGACTGCCGGAAACTGAAGCGACCGGTGGCGGCAGCAGCGGCCGCCCCGGCGCGCCATCGTCTACAGACTCTCCAGCAAACGGCGCACTTCCTGCTCGGCCGGCTTGCCGCGCGGGGTGTAGCCGACGCTGTCTTTTCCGCCCCATCCGTACCAGTTCCAGACGTAGGCGCCTTCCAGGCGCGGCTCGCCCGCCCAGACCTGGCGGAAGGCGGCGAAGGCCCGGCGCTGCTCTTCCAGGTCCGGCGTGCCGCCGCTCGTCTCGTCCCACGGCGCCACGGTGCTGCCGGCCCGCGAGCGGTACCCGACCTCGGTCAGCACCAGCGGGTGGGCGCGGTCGCCGTGCCACTGCAGCAGCTCGTCCTTCTGCTTGCGCCAGGCGGTCGCCAGCGCCGCCTCCGTCGGGGCCTCCTTGGTGGAATCGCGCAGGCGGAAGTAGGCCACCACGCCGTCTTCATCCACCAGGTCGAACAGCTTGGCGTCGCGGTAGTGATCCCAGTTGGCCGAGTAGATCAGCTTGCCGGGGAACACGGCGCGGATCCGCTCGAGCAGCGGCTGCCAGAGCTCCAGCGCGCCATCCAGCGTCGACAGCTCGCTGCCGACGGCCAGGCGCGTGGCGCCGGTCTGCGCGGCCACGGCGGCCAGATCGCCCAGCAGCTCGCCGTAGCTCTTGAACCAGGCGCCCCGGTTCTTCGGCGCCAGCGTTCCCCGCCACTCGTCCGGACCGGGGCTGGCGAGGCGGACGATGGGGAACACGGTCACCTCCAGCCGCTCGCGGCGCGCGGCGCGGATCGTGTCCGCCAGCAGCTCCAGCGTGGGCGAGAAGCGGGTGTGCAGGTACAGCGACGTCGAGGCGGCGTCGGTCTGGTACAGCGGCACGACCAGTGACACGTGCGTGGCCCCCAGCGCCGCGATCTCGCGCAGCAGGGGCGTGTACGAGAAGCCGACGTCCTCGGCGAACATCCCCAACGCCACGCCCCGCTGCTTGGCGATGGTCATGTCGTCGCCCTCGCCGTGCCCGTTCGAGCGCCGGATGGGCGGTGGCAGCGTGAGCTCGGGCGGGGACGGCGTCTTGGCGCCGCCCGGCGCGGCCAGCTGGCGCGGGGGCAAGGCCTGCCGCTCGACCGGTCCCAGCCCGAAGGCCGCCGGCGCGACGACGACGATGGCCGCGAGGCCCCCCAGCGCCGCGAAGAGTCCTCTCGCCGGGCTCATGGCGCGGGGGGCGCCAGGCTGCAGGTCCGCCCCGCGTTGTCCTTCGCCAGCGCGTCCACCAGCGGCTGGTAGAACGCCATCATCGCGCGCGGCGAGATGGGCTCGCCCGTGGCGTCCTTGATGACGGTGCGCCAGTCGCGCGTCGCGCCCAGGGCCAGGATGCCGCGCAGGAAGTCGCCCACGGCCTTCTGACCGGAGTAGTTACACGACCGCACGTCTTGCTTCAGGAGCTGCGTGCAGATGTGATCGTGAAGCTGGAACTTGATCAGGCTGGCCAGCGTGTAGTCGTAGTACTGCGCCGGATCATCGTTGATGTGCGTCTTGGTGCAGGCGTCGCAGCCGTCGTCGGGGCGGACGTTCGGCGCGACGATGCCCTGGAAGCGCGTCGCGTACTGCCACCAGCGCCCCTGCCACTCGGCGGGGGGCAGCTCGTCCTCGTACAGATCGTGCTCGAAGTGGCTCATCGTGCCGGCGGAGAAGGGGATGAACACGATCGAGTCCAGCGCCGACTGCAGCAGCCAGTCCTTGGGATCCGGGTTCACGTTCGCCGGCAGGACGCCGATCTGATGCAGGTAGGGCGTCTCCTCGCTGGCCAGGCGGGCCAGCTCGCCCACCGCCTCGTGAAAGGCGCGGTTCGCGCCCTCGCGCAGCACCAGGGGCACCTCGGGGCGGCTGTAGGCCAGGAAATAGTAGATGTGACCCAGCTCGTGGTGCGCGGTGCCGAACCACTGCTCGTCGGGCTCGACGCTCATCAACGAGCGCACGTCCTGGTCGTGATCGATGTGCCACGCCGAGGCGTGGGCGTTCTTCTTGCGCGTGCCCGCCGGGGGAACCGGGTAGAGATCCGAGTTTTGCCAGAAGGAGTCCGGCAGCGCCGGGAACCCGAGCGACGTGTAGAAGCGCTCCGCGCTCTTCACGATCGTCTCGGGCTTCGCGCCGCGGAAGTAGGCGTCCAGGTTGGCCTGCTCGACCAGGCCCGGCCAGCGCTGTCCCCAGCGGTTGCCCAGCCAGTGCGCGGGGATGGTGACCGGCACGGGGCGCGCGAACCGCTTCGCCAGCGTGTACTTCGCGAAGCAGTGCAGCTGCTCGAACAGCGGGCGCGTCGTCTCCAGCGTCTGATCCAGCAGCGCCATCATCTCCGCGACGGACATGCCGTAGTCGGCGACCTGCAGCCCGAAGAACGACGAATAGCCCAGCTCGCGCGCCACCTGGTTGCGCAGCTTCTGCAGCTCGACCAGGCCGGGCTTCAGGGGTCGCCCGATCTCCTTCGAGGCGCTCCACACCTTCAGGCGCTCGTTCAGGTCGCGCGACTTCAGCAGCGTGTTGTCGATGTCGTTCGCGCTGGCGGGGCGCAGGCAGCCGCCCCCCGGCTTCGGCTGCAGGCAGAAGGTGTAGCCGTCCTGCAAGGCGGCCTGGTGCGCCTCGGCGTCGACCCGCTTGGCGACCACCTCGGGGATCGTGCCCGGCGCCTCGGCTGCGGCCAGCATCAGCTTGCGCAGCTGGCGCGCCGTCAGGGGATCCAGTTCCTTCTCCTTGGCCAGGAAGGCGCGTCCGTGCTCGATGATGGTCTTCGAGCCGGCCAGGGCGGCCAGCGCCTTGTCCGCGCCGGCGCGGGCGCCCGTGTGCTCGGGCGTGACGTCGGTGGCGGAGACCCAGTCGATCTGCGCGCCGACCGTCTGCACGGGCGCCAGCAGGGGCACGACCACGTCCAGGAAGGCCCGGGCTTCCTTCTCTGTCGCGGACAGCCGCTTGCCGGACGGGCGAGCCGGCTTGGCCGCCGAGGGAGGGGGGGCGGGCCGCGGGGCACCGGCGGCGGGCGTGGGGGCCGCGGCGGGGGTGGGGGCCGCGGTGGCGGCCGGCGGCGCCGCCGCGCGGACCTCCGTCACGGCGAGTGGGGCCACCAGGGCCAGGCACGCTCCGAGGCACTGGAACCAGCCGAGGCATTCGCGCATGCGGAGAACGTAGCCCAATTCGGCGCCGGACGACACGGTGCATTTCCCGGGCAACCCGGCCAGGAAAACGACCCTCAAAAGGACCCTGCAAGGACCGGCGAAGAACCGGCCAGGACCTTGCCAGGACCGTGCAATGAACCCCGGCGAGCCGAGACCGCTGGCTGGCCGACCCAGCCCCACGCTGACGAGACTGCCCCCATGGACATCGAACGCCCTATCGTGCTAACCCGACGCACCACCATGAAGCGACAGACGGCGACCAGGGTCCTTGCGCGCGGCGGTAGCAGAGGCCTGCTCCGCAACGCGACGTTGTTGCTCCTGGTCAGCGCCGGCCTGTTCGTCGGCTGCAAGCAGGGCCGCGGCGATCGCTGCCAGCAGGATTCGGACTGTGGCTCGGGGCTGGTCTGCGGGGCGTCCTGTACGCTGACGACCTCGTCCTGCACGTGCGAGCCGATCGTCGGCGTCGGGTCGGGCGGAACGACGGTCGTCGCGACGGGCGGCAGCAGCGGGACCGGCGGCAGCAGCGGCACCGGGGGCAGCATCGGGACAGGCGGCACCACCGATCAAGGTGGCGGCGGCGCCGGCGGCGCGGCCGGCGGTGACACGGGCGCGGGGGGCGGCGCTGGCGGCGACAGCGGTGGCGGCGCTGGCGGCCAGGGCGGGACCGCGGCCGGCGGTGACAGCGGCGCGGGCGGAAGCGCGGGCGAGGCGGGCGCAGCGGCTGGCGGCGCCGGCGGCGCCTAGCCGCTCCTCTGCAGGCGCGTTACGCCCGTCACGCCCACCGTCTGCGACGGCTCGGCCCAGGGCGGCAATGCTACGATCTACCGGATGGGACAGAAGGTTGGTCGTCTCTGTCTTCTCGCGGCGGTCGCCCTGACCGGTTGCGACTCCGGCGCTCCGTCGACCGGGATGATGATCGCCCAGGGCGGTGCGGGAGGTGGGGCGGGCAGCGGAGGCGCGGACTTCATCGACTGCTCCGCAGAGACGCGGGCCACGCCCTACGCGGCCGGCATGAAGGAGACCTCGTTCTCCGGGGCCTGGGTCGTCAAGCTGCTGAACAACACGTTCCTGGTGAACGGCAAGGCCCTGTCCCAGGCGCCCGCGAAGGGCACCGACACCTGGACCATCGAGGTCGACGACGGGGCCGGCAATCCGGCTGACGGGATCGTCACCGGCGTCAGCCCTTACATGCCCGATCACCGCCACGGCACGACACCGGTCATGGTGACGGCGGTCGGGGCGGGGACGTACACGCTGGCGCCGCTTTATCTCTACATGTCGGGCTACTGGGAGATCACGGTCAACCTGAGCGGCGCGGGCGGCGCCACCACGGACAGCGCGATGTTCCCCATCTGCATTCCGGACTGACGGGGCAGAACGCCCGGGCGCGGCGCGCCCGCGCGGTTCACGGCGGCGGGCAGCGCGCGAAGCTGGGGCCGCTGGCCAGCATCGCGATCGGCGTGTATCGCCCGCCGTTCACGCACAGCAGGTGGTCGCCGGTCTGGGCGTCGATGGACGCGGTCGCCGTGGCCCGGTTCCACTCGAGCGCCGCCCCCGAGCCCAGCGGGAAGGTGGGCACGGCCGCCGCGATCGCCGGATCCAGATCGCCCGACGCGACCAGCGACGCGAGCACGTCGTCGCCCACGGCCTTCACATACACGCCGAGCGTGATGCGGTCGGGAGAGACGGGCAGGGTGGCCGCACCCACCGGGTAGACGTATTTCAGGTGGGACCTGGTCAGCGTCGTGGGATCGTCCACGCTGAGCGGCGGCGGCCCCGGCAACAGGTTGCTGGTCAGCTGAGCCGCCTCCCAGAACATGTGTGTCTCGTCGCCGGTCGCGTCGTACGTGCAGTCGCGCATCAGCCACAGGTCGGGGTCCAGCCCCGATTCGATCGGCTGCCCTGGCTGGACGCCGCTTTGATACAGCTGCCGCGAGCCCGCGAAGGCGGTGACGTTTGCCCACAGGCGGCGATCCTGCGAGGCGCCGCTGGGAAAGTCGTGGCCAGCCCCCACGTTGTCGAGCGCGACCGTGATCTTCTGGGTGGCGTCGTCGTAGCAGACGGTGCTCTGCAGCTCGCTGTCCAGCAGGGCCTGGACGGCCGCCTTCTGATGGTCGAGGCTGTCGGCGGAGAGCAGCGGGAACGGGGTCAGCGCCACGTCGACGCCGGGGAAGCCGTGATCATGAAGCCGGCGCACCTTCGTCGACACGGCCGACGCGGGACCGTCGCTGCCCGTCATGTGGCAGCCGGCGCAGGAGACACCGTGGGGCGTCACCGCGAAGACCGTCGCCTGCCATTCCTTGAACGTCCGCTCCAGCGCCACGCCGTGGCCGTTGACGATGTCGTGGCAGCTGCCGCAGGCGGCCGCCGAGGACGTCTCTCGATCATCGAGCAGCGCCGAGTACCCCGCGCGGTGAGGGGGGCTGGCCACCGGATCGGAGAAGGGGCCGAACAGCGTGCCGTCGGTGGCCAGCGTCAGCGGGTTGTCGTGCGCGCCGTCGACCGACGCGGCCGAATGACAGAAGAAGCAGGTCACGCCCTTCTCGGACGCGGGCAGGGTGGCCAGGTTGGTGCCGTCCTGGGTCAGCCCGTCGCGCACGGCCATCGGCGCGTGGCAGTTCACGCAGAACGTGCCCAGCGCGCTGCCGGTCTCACGCTGGCCGCGCTGGTTCATCGCGATGAACACGGGGTCGTCGGACGCGTAGGCGTGCATGCTCTCGCTCCACGCCGCGAACTGCGCGGGGTGGCAGCCCTGGCAGGTCGCGGGATCGCGCAGCGCCTGCGGGTCCAGGAGCGGCGTCGGCGCGGCGCCGTCACCGCCGCAGGCGCTTCCCAGCAAGGCGACGATCGCCGTCAACAGGACGGGGCACGCCGATGAGCGCGAGGTCATGAAGCCGTTCAGTATGAACCAGGGAGCCGGTCCGTGGCACATTACAGGCGTGCGACGACCCCTGGTCACCGGTGTTCCCGAACACCTGCTCGCGTCCCGGGGGGCGAGGGGCATGCTCGCGGTCGGGTTGCTGATGATGGCGGCGGTCGCCTGTTCGACGGCCGAGCCCGCGAGTTGCCCGAACGATCTGCCCGCCTCGTGTCCCAGCCCGGCGCCCACCTTCAGCGCGGACGTGGCTCCGCTGATCCAGAACCACTGCGCGGGTTGCCACAGCCCCGACGGCGGGAACCCGATGCTCTTGCTGGTCAGCTACGACACGATCACCGGCTCGACGGGCAGAACGGCCAGCATGATCGAGACCCAGGTGGCCAACTGTCGCATGCCTCCGCAGGAACAACCGCCGCTGACCTCCCAGGATAAACGGACGATCCTGGGCTGGATCGTCTGCGGCGCGAAGAACGACTGAGCGCGGGTACTCCGGCAGAGAGCGCCGTCACGGCACGTCGATGTAGAAGGCGACGTGGCCGTGAGGCGAGTCGGCGGTGAGATCCGAGCACTGCTCGTACAGGTGGAAGCGAAGCACCCAGCGGCCCGAGGCGTCGAACTTCACCGGGGTCACCTTGTAGTGTCCGCTGCCGGTCGGGCTCTCGGGGGCGGCCGGGGGGAGGTCGCCCAGCACGTGGAACTGGTTGTCGGCCACGTACGCTTCGATGTCGATGTTCGCGCCAGTGGCGGCGGTGCCCGGCGACGCCAGCAGCGTGGCGGTGACGTCGAACGTGACATCCTGGTTCAGGCGCACCGGCGTGCTGGTGAACGCGACGTGATACTTGCAGTCGTCGTCGTCGCCCTCGGCGTTGTACAGCACGGGCGCCTCCTCGGTGGTCGTGCCGGGATCGGTCGTGGTGACGGCGGGATGGCATGACGCCTGGTTCACGGCGATGGGCGTCACACCGGCGCAGTGCGCGTCGGCCAGGCCGCTGACCGGTCCGCCCACGGGACCCTCGCTGCTCGAGCCACAGCCCGCCAGCGCGGCGAAGCCGAGCAGCAGAGTCGTGGGGAACCAAAAGGAAAGACGTCGCGCGCGCATCCAGGACCTCCTGCCCAGCAATCTAGCGGCGGCATGACGACCCCGCGCTGTATCAAATTTTCGCACCGGTCGGGACCGATCCCGGACAGCCTCGCCGCTGGCTCACTATGATACGCGCGTGTCGTCCCGAACGCCGCCCCGGGGTGCGGTCATCACCGCGCCGGAAGCGCCGTCACCGGCGGCTGCCGCGCCGGATGCGTCGGCGGTCGCCGCGCCGGAGGCGCCGCGCGCCGGTGCGGCGAAGGGCGCAGGCGAGTCATGGCTTTCGCGGTTCTTGCTGTTGCGGCTGCTGGGGCTCGTCTACCTGATGGCGTTCCTGACCTGGGTGAACCAGGGCCCCGCGCTGGTCGGCCGGCACGGCCTGCTCCCGGCGCACGGCGCCCTGTCGGCCATCGCGCAGGCGCTGGGCGGGCGCTGGCACGGCTTTGCCGAAGAGCCGTCGCTGTTCTGGCTCTCGGACGCGGACGCCGTGATGTTCGGCGCGGGGTGGGTGGGCGTGGCGCTGGCGGCGGTCGTGCTGGCGGGTTACGCGAACGCGCTGATCCTGCTGGCGCTGTTCGTGCTGCAGCTGTCGCTGCTGCCGGTGGGGCAGATCTTCTACGGCTTCGGCTGGGAGCTGCAGCTCTGCGAGACCGGGTTCCTGTGCGTCTTCCTGGTTCCATTGCTCGACGGCAGGCCCTTCCCGCGGCGCGCGCCGTCGCCGATCGTCATGTGGCTGCTGCGCTGGCTGATCGTGCGCATCATGTGGGGCGCGGGGCTGATCAAGCTGCGCGGCGATCCCTGCTGGCGCGAGCTGACGTGCCTCGACTACCACTTCGCGACGCAGCCCATCCCCAACCCGCTGTCGCCGCTGTTCCACGCGCTGCCTGCGCTGGCGCACGAGATCGGCGTGCTGTTCAACCACGTGGCCGAGCTGGTGGCCCCGTTCTTCGTGTTCGGCCCGCGCCGCCTGCGTCACGGGGCGGCGGCGGTGATGGCGGCGCTGCAGGTGATCCTGCTCCTCAGCGGCAACCTGGCCTTTCTGAACTGGCTGACGCTGATCCCCATCATCGCCTGCTGCGACGACGGTGTCTGGCGGCGGGCGCTGCCGGCGCGCCTGCTGGCGCGTGCCGAGGCCGCGGCGCGCGTCGCCCAGCCGTCGAGGACGGCGCGGTACCTTTCGATTGGCCTGGCGGTCGTCGTGGGCGCGCTGAGCGTGCCCGTCGTGCTGAACCTGGCCTCGGGCAAGCAGGCCATGAACACGTCGTTCACGCGCCTGCCGCTGGTGAACAGCTACGGCGCCTTCGGCTCGGTGGGCCGCGAGCGCGACGAGCTGATCTTCGAGGGCACGGCCGACGAGGTGCTGACGCCTTCGACGGTGTGGAAGCCGTACCAGTGGAAGTGCAAGCCCGGCGATCCCGCGCGCGCGCCCTGCTGGATGAGCCCCTATCACCGGCGCCTCGACTGGCTGGCCTGGTTCGCCGCGATGAGCAGCCCCGACCGCTACCCCTTCATGGCCCACCTGGTCTGGAAGCTGCTGGAGAACGACCGCCCGACGCTCTCTCTCCTGGCCACGAACCCTTTCCCCGACGCGCCCCCCCGCCACGTCCGCGTCGACCTCTACCGCTACGAGATGTCACCCCCGACCGCCAGGACCTGGTGGACCCGCACCCGCCTCGAGCCCTGGCTCCCCCCGCTCTCGCAGTCGGACGCCCCCTTCGCCGCCTACATCCACCACCGCTGGCCCGACTAGCGCCGGGTGATCGACGCCGCAGCTACGCCTGTTCGTCGTGCGCGACCGGCTCGAAGCGGACCTGGGCGATCTGGTACTCGCGCATGCCCTTGCCCGTCTTCATGGTGACGACGTCACCCTCTTCCTTGCCGATCAGGGCGCGCGCCAGCGGCGCCGAGATGGCGATGCGGCTGGCCTTGATGTCGGCCTCGTGGTCCCCGACGATGCTGTAGGTGACGTCCTCGGCCGTGTCGGTGTCGGTCAGCTTGACGGTCGCGCCGAACACCACGCGCGTGCCCGACAGCTTCGCCGGATCGATGACGTCGGCCTGCGCCAGGATCGACTCGATCTCGCGCGACCGCCCCTCGATGAAGCTCTGCCGCTCCTTGGCCGCGTGATACTCGGCGTTCTCGCGCAGATCGCCGTGCGCGCGCGCCTCCTCGATGTCCTGGACGTTCTTGGGGCGCTCCACCTCGCGCAGCCGCTTCAGCTCGTCCTTCAGGATCTTCTGCCCCCGCGGGGTCATGGGAAAACGATCAGCCATTTGCCTCTCTCTTCCTTGATACCAACTCTCAGGGGCTACCAGTTTTCGGGGGCTGCCAGCATCAGCGACCGGACGACGGGGCCTACTGGGCCTGGTCCTGCTGGTACTCCTGCATCGAGCGCACGGCCAGGCGGCCGGAGCGCAGCTCGGCGATCGCGCCCACCGCCGCCTTCGCGGCCGACAGCGTCGTGTAGTAGGGGATGCCCCGCACCAGCGCCGTGCGCCGGATGTCGAAGGAGTCCTTGATGGCCTGCATGCCCGAGGTCGTGTTCATGACCAGGTGGATGTCGCCGTCGAGCATGCGGTCGACGATGTTGGGCCGCCCCTCGCGCACCTTGTGCACGCGCGTGACCTTGACGCCGGCCTTGTCCAGGTAGGCATGCGTCCCGGCGGTGGCCAGGATCTCGAAGCCCATGTCGATCAGGTTCCGGGCGATGCCGACGGCGCCCGGCTTGTCGCTGTCCTGCAGCGACAGGAAGACGCGCCCGGCGGTGGGCAGCTTCGTCCCGGCGCCCAGTTGGCTCTTGCCGAAGGCGGCCGCGAAGCTGCGGTCGATGCCCATCACCTCGCCGGTGGAGCGCATCTCGGGGCCCAGCAGCGTGTCCACGCCGGCGAACTTCGCGAACGGGAACACCGCCTCCTTGACCGCCACGTGCTTCGGCGTGACCTCGCGGATGCCCATCTCCTTCAGCGTGCGGCCCGCGGCGATGCGCGCCGCCACCTTCGCCAGCGGGATGCCCGTCACCTTCGAGACGAACGGCACCGTGCGCGACGCGCGCGGGTTCACCTCGAGGATGAAGATGCCGCGGCCGTCGCGGGGCACCGCGAACTGCACGTTCATCAGGCCCCGCACGCCCAGCTCGCGCGCCAGCGCGCGGGCCTGGGTCTTGATCGCGTCGACGGTGTCCGCCGGCAGCGAGTAGGGGGGCAGGCAGCACGCCGAGTCGCCCGAGTGGATGCCCGCCTCCTCGATGTGCTCCATGACGCCGCCGATCACGACGTCACCGGTGCCGTCCGCCACCACGTCGACGTCGACCTCGATGGCGTCGGGCAGGAACTGATCGACCAGGATGGGCGCGTCGTCCTCGCCGGCGCGCGACGACAGGCTCTCGCGGCGCGAGGCCTCCATCGCCGTCAGCACGAAGTCGTCCAGCCCCGACGGGTCGTGGACGATCTCCATGGCCCGGCCGCCCAGCACGTACGACGGCCGCACCATCACCGGGTAACCGATGCGCTCGGCGATCTGGCGGGCCTCCTCCAGGCCCCGGGCGGTGCCCCAGGCGGGGGCGCGCAGATCCAGCTTCTTCAGCAGCTCGCCGAAGCGCTTGCGGTCCTCGGCGCGATCGATGGCGTCCGCGCTGGTGCCCAGCAGCTTCACGCCCGCGTTCTGCAGCGGCACGGCCAGGCGCAGTGGCGTCTGCCCGCCGAACTGCACGATCACGCCCTCCGGCTTCTCGCGATCCAGGATCTCCAGCACGTCCTCGCGCGTGAGCGGCTCGAAGTACAACCGGTCGGACGTGTCGTAGTCGGTCGACACCGTCTCGGGGTTGCAGTTGATCATGATCGTCTCGTAGCCGTCCTCGCGCAGGGCCTGCACGGCGTGGACGCAGCAGTAGTCGAACTCGATGCCCTGGCCGATGCGGTTGGGGCCGCCGCCCAGGATGGCGATCTTCTTCTTGCCGGTGACGCGCGTCTCGTCCTCGGGCTTGCCCCCGGCCCGATCGGCCTTCTCCTCGAACGAGATCTCGTAGGTCGAGTAGAGATAGGGCGTCTGGGCGTCGAACTCGGCGGCGCAGGTGTCGACCCGCTTGAACACCGGGCGGATGCCGTGCTTCAGGCGCGCCTTGCGCACGTCCTCCTCGGACACGCCGGCCAGCTTCATCAGGCGCCGGTCCGACAGACCCAGGCGCTTCCACCGCTCCAGCTGCTCGGCGTTCTCCAGACCGGCCGCGCCCGCCTTCCGCGCCGCCTCGTCCTCGTCGATGATCTCGCGCAGGTGGCGCAGGAACCAGGGGTCGATCTTGGTCAGCGCGTGCGCCTCTTCGTTCGTCATGCCCAGGCGCATCGCCTCGGCCAGCTGCCACAGGCGATCCGGGCCGGGGCGGACGATCATCCGCTTCAGCTCTTCCAGGCCAGGCGCCCGCTCCAGGCCCAGCAGGCCCCAGCGGCCGATCTCCATCGAGCGCAGCGCCTTGCCCAGCGACTCCTTGAACGTGCGGCCGATGGCCATGACCTCGCCGACCGACTTCATCTGCGGGCCCAGCTCGCTGTCGGCGCCGGGGAACTTCTCGAACGCGAAGCGCGGAACCTTGGTCACCACGTAGTCGATGGTCGGCTCGAAGCAGGCCGGCGTCTCGCGCGTGATGTCGTTCGGCACCTCGTCCAGCGTGTAGCCGACGGCCAGCTTGGTGGCGATCTTGGCGATGGGGAACCCGGTCGCCTTCGACGCCAGCGCCGAGCTGCGCGACACGCGCGGGTTCATCTCGATGACGATCATGCGGCCGTTCACCGGGTTCACGGCGAACTGGATGTTCGAACCGCCCGTCTCGACGCCGATCTCGCGGATGACCTTCAGCGCGGCGTCGCGCATGATCTGGTATTCCTTGTCGGTCAGCGTCATGGCCGGCGCGATGGTGATCGAGTCGCCGGTGTGGACGCCCATCGGATCGAAGTTCTCGATCGAGCAGATGATGAC
>Ga0105240_10001120_pt1 | contig 47119 bp, 45 predicted proteins | sample KBSC54metaG_FD_80426 | JGI IMG/M metagenome (GOLD analysis project Ga0105240, IMG submission 80426) | Corn rhizosphere microbial communities from Kellogg Biological Station, Michigan, USA - KBS C5-4 metaG | ecosystem: Host-associated > Plants > Roots > Rhizosphere > Soil | place: Michigan, USA... | reverse complement strand
TCCTGCAACGGCAAGCCTATGGCTTTCGGAACTTCAACAATTACCGATTACGGGTGAAAGTGTTATGTTCTTGAAATCGGGCAGAGAGCAGTCTGCCCCCATTAAGTGCGTAGAGCCAATTTGTTGAAAATGGTGGGCTCAAGAAGACTCGAACTTCCGACCTCTTCCGTGTCAAGGAAGCGCTCTAACCAACTGAGCTATGAGCCCACACCGCGAACATCCGGCAGCCTTAACATCAAGTGCGGAAAACTCAGTATAGCAATCAATCCGTAATTGCCACGATGGTCCCCGGCGAGTTCCCCTCCAGCCGGTTATTCACGAACACAAACGCAGGTCGCCCGTCGACTATCGCGATGTCTACAATCTCGCGCAAACCGTGCCGAGCCGATTCGTTTACTTCCTGCACATGCGTATACGGTGAAAACATTTTGACCGCATCCTCATACGCCCGCCCGCTCCTCAGCAATGCACGCGCCACAAGCAGATCCGTCGTCTGCGATTCCCGTATCGCTAACTGTTCCGGGATAGCCGGCATTCGCGTCCATGAGTTAAACACGTGCGTCACGTCATGTGCCCGCAGGCAGTCGAAGTAGCGTGGTTGAAGAAAATCGGCGTTCCTGATCTCCACCGCATAACGCCAACCGGCCGGCAGTGCATCCAGAAACGGATCCAAAACCCGCACGAAATCTGACGCCGATTCGAACGATCCGCGGGCAAACGTGCCGAACTCAAAAATCAACACACCCACTTGCTCCCGATACGGCTCCAGTGCTCTAAGAAATGCCTGCTCAAACAGCCCGGAATCGAGGAAGGTTGGGTTCGCCAGACCCGCCAGCGCTCCATAACGGGGATGCACGGGCCATACCGGCACGCTGAGCTGTTCAGGAACTTTAAAGCCCCAGCGAAACGACGGAGGTGTCTGCCGAAATAATTTCGTCCAAAAGACTTCCGAAGGGAACTGATAAAACGAAAAATCGCCGCACACCGCCGGAAATACCGACGCATACTCCCGCAGGCAACTCTCTTCAAACAACCGTTTCGAAAAACGCCCCCGTGTCAGATAGCGCGATCGCGTATAGATCTGATCTAGCCAGCCTTCGTACTTCCACGAACTCCCGCCAATGAACACACCGCGCGCGGCCAGCGCGCCCAAACGGTCACGCAGGCCCTCCCGGTCGAATGCCGGCGGCTCATGCAGTTCGAAAAGAGTATCCAAGCCGAAACGTCTTACCTGGCGCGCATGGAGCGGAAGCCCCACGGGTCCGCGCCCGCTTCAAAGACCCCTCCAGGCGTCACCTTGATCAGCACCGGCGCCGCGCCACTGTTCCACCGCGACCGCGTCTCAATCTTGTGTCCGCGCTGCGCGAGATCTTCCATCACAGTGGGAGGCGTTCGTTCATCGAGCAGCAAATCCCCCGGATTCATCGCATGATTGTCGAAACTTGAGACCAGATGACGAGTCTGGAACCTCGGCGCTTCAATCGCCTGTTCGGCGCTCATGCGATACAGCGCCGCGTTGAAGAGCACTTGTATCAAACTCTGCTCCTGATTGTCGCCGCCCGGCGTGGAAAGCACGGCGTACGGAGAGCCATCCACCCGCGTCACCAACGTCGGGCTCAGCGTCACTCGCGGCCTCTTGCCGCCCGCAAGTTCGTTCGGATGCCCGGGCACCAGCAGAAAACTCTGCGCGCGCTCCGTCAGAGGGATTCCGGTTCCACCAGCAATCACCGATGGCAGCCACGCACCCGACGGCGTTGCCGAGAACATAACGCCATCCCTGTCGATTACATCCACGCACGTGGTGTCGTGAGCCATCAGAAAATCGTCGATCTTCGTTCTGGCGATCGCCGACTGCGAGGGATGAACAGACTTAAAGCCTTCAATCTTTCCAGGCAAAAATTCCAGCGATGCTCTTTTGCCGATCAGAGCCCGGCGTTCATCCGCGTACTTCATCGAGAGCAGCGTATCTTCCGGAATTTTCGCGAACTTCGGATCGCCATAGTAAGTGTCGCGGTCCGCATAGGCAAGCTTCAGCGCTTCCACCAGCGTGTTGATGTAATCCGCGGAGTTGTACCGCATGGAGCCGAAATCCACCCCGCTCAGAATATTCAGCGCCTCGATCATGGCCGGCCCCTGGCTCCAGAAGCCCGGCTTATAAACACGCAAACCATGGAACTCGGTTGAGACCGGTTCTTCCGGTTCCAGCTTGAAAGCCGCCATGTCTTCGTAGCGCAGCAGACCTTTGTTCGCCTTGCTGAATGCATCGATCTGTTTCGCCACTTCGCCGCGATAAAAATAATCGCGCACCGCGTCGATAGCCGCCTCTCTGCCTGCTCCCGCGGCAAGAGCCTTCTTTTCCGCGTCGGCCATGCCGCGCAGGGTGCGCGCCAGATCCGGCTGACGGAATATCTCGCCAGGCAGCGCAACGTGCCCGTTCGGAATGAAGTGCGCCATCGACGTGGGCCACAGAGTGAAGAACTCTTTGCTCGAATCGATGGAATTCGACCGCATTTCATCAATCGCGGAACCGTCCGCCAACTCAATCGCCGGGGCTATCACTTCATTGAAAGACTTTGTCCCAAAATCACGCAGCGCGACCAGAGAGGCGTCCGGTAAGCCCGGCACCAGCGCGCACATCAGGCCGGCAACGGGAACGAAGCCCTTCAGCCCGTTCTTGGCCGGTGGTTCCAGCACTTCGCCCATTTGCAGCGGACGGTTCCGAAACAGTTCGGCCGACGCAAGCCTGGGCATCGTGCCAACCCCCGCGATCGCATGCACCTTGCCGTCCTTCGTGCGGATCAGAATCGGCGCTTCGCCGCCCCAGCCCACATGCGAATACTCGGTGGTTGCAGCCGCGAAAATCGAGGCCACGCCCGCGTCCACCGCGTTCCCCTTTGTGTCCAGCATCAGGGCTCCGGCGTTGGTCGCATAATCGCTGCCGGCCGCGACGGCATATTGTGTGCCGCGCGCGGAAAACCGCACCAGCCGCTCCTGCTGTTGTGGTCGCTGACCGAAAGCGACCATCGACGTGACAATCAGCGCAATGACAATGGTGGCTCTGGCGATGGAAACAACAAGAACGGCGGACTTCAATTTCATTTGTATGCTCTTTGCTGCTACGTATAATAATCGTAGTTCAGTGGACGAGCCGCAACCAGCCCCGATCGCAGAAAATACCGCCGAAGATCCCATGCTCTTCTGCCCTGTCTGCTCCCTGCGCCTCGAAAGCCGAAAATGCAAGCTCTTTTGTGGACGCTGCGGCTACTACATGAGTTGCGCCGATTACTATTAACCCTTCCATGCCGGCCCGAACTGTACAACGCGTGATGAACGGTACGCATGGCTTTATCCCGGTTAGCCGGCCAGAGGTGAGATCTCCGGCGCTGCCAAACCTGGGGAAGGCAATCCTGCCGGCGGACTGGCCCTCCAGCCAGTCCAGCCGCACGGGTGACGAAGCGGTCTTAACCGGCCAGAGGGTCGGCTGATTGACCATTATTGTCATCCTCCTCCTGGCCTCCGTTCTCGGCGGCGCCGCAAACGCGCTCGCCGGCGGAGGCACCTTTCTCACTTTCCCGGCTCTGCTGCTAAGCCACGTTCCCCCCGTGCGCGCCAACGCCACCGCCTCTCTTGTCCTGCTTCCAGGCGCGTTTGCCTCGGCCTGGGTCTATCGCGACACCATACGTGTCACTACATCCCGGCAATTTCTCTGGCTCATGCTTGCTGCCAGCCTCATAGGTTCGGCCATCGGCAGCGCACTCCTGATGATGACCTCGAACTCCACGTTCTCCGGCCTCGTTCCCTGGCTCCTGCTCGTCGCAACCGCCGTATTCAGCCTCGCCCCGCGCATTCGCAAATGGGCGGCTGCCTTCACCTCGAATCAATCCGGCCACCAGTCCATCGCGTGGCTGCTTGCAGGACAAATCGTAATTTCTGCCTATGGGGGCTATTTCGGAGCGGGCATGGGAGTCCTGATGATCGCCCTTTACCTCATCGCGACGAATCTGGATGTCCACGCCGCCAGCGGCCTCCGCATGATCTGTTCGTGCGCCATCAATACCCTCGCTGTAATAATCTTCGCCGCGCGCGGGGCCATCGATTATAAAGCCGGCATCCCGATGCTCATCGCCGGCATAGCGGGCGGCTATCTGGGAGCGCTCCTCGTAAAACGGCTCGATCCGAAGGTCGCGCGCCGCGCCATTCTGAGCTACGCGTGGGTGCTAACAGCATTCTTCTTCGGGCGGATGCTCATAGGCCCGGATTGACCACCCGCGACTCCCTGTGGATGCTGGTGCTCTCCGCAATCTGGGGCGCATCGTTCATCCTCATCAAACTTTCAGGCGAAGCCTTCCCGCCCGCCTGGGTCGCCTTGCTGCGTCTGTCGTTCGGCTCCGCCGTGCTCTGGATTGCGCTCCGCCTCACCAAACGCTCTCTGCCGCCCCGGACGATGCTGCTTCCTCTGCTCGCCATTGCCGCTCTCAACAATGTCCTCCCTTTCATCTTCATCGCGTGGGGCGAACGCACCATACCCAGCAACATGGCCGCTGTCCTGAACGCAACAACCACGCTTTGGGGACTGCTCTTCGGCTTCCTGCTGAAACACGACCAGAGTGAATGGCGCACCGGCGCGGGCGTGCTCATTGGATTTGCGGGCGTTGCGCTCGTGGTTTCATCCGGGCATCGCTCCGGCGAAATCATTCAGTGGACGGGCGTGATTCTCGTCGCCATCGGCAGCGTTTCGTACGCAATTGCGACTGCGATGGCCAAGAGAAAACTCCGCGGGTTCGATCCGCTTGGTCTTGCCACCGCGCAACTGAGTCTGGCTGTCGTTTTGACGCTGCCGTTTGCCGTTCTGGGCCCGCTGCCGGCGGCAGTTACCTGGAAGCCACTTCTGGCGGTCAGTGTTCTGGGAGCGCTTGGCACGGGTGTCGCTTACCTGCTGTATTACGGATTGCTCGCGCGCATCTCAGTGATTCAGGTGCAGGCCGTCACTTACATCTTGCCGGTGTGGGGATTATTTTGGGGCGCGATTGCGGGTGAAACGGTGGGATTTTTGTCGGTGCTGGGTGTCGGTGTGGTCCTGGCCGGGCTGACGTTATTGCGAACGCCCGCCCGGTCAGTGCCCCAGCCGGTTGCTATTTCACAAAAATAGATGTTGTCTGGGTGGTAGCTACACCGCCCGCCGAGAGAACCACATTCGCAGTACCGGCCGCGATACCTGTCGGAACCGTAACCATTACCTGCAGAACACCCGCCACATCCCTGGGAGTCGATCCAGCCACTCCAAGCGCTGCCGCCTGGCCGCCAATCGTCACCGTGAGAGGCGCCACCGGTACTCGCGTCGTATCGGTTTCCGTCCCGCCGTCCTTATCCGCCGGATTCGTAACGCCCGCGCCCGTCGCGAAGAACATGATCGCGCTGCCGCGTTCTGCCGGATTGGTGCTTGAGTTCAGCTTCCCATCGGCATTCAGCGCGACCATACGGCCGATCCCGCTGAAGTCCGAAGTAAAGATTCCAGGCGCAACCGGCGCCACCTGGAGGGAAATGTTCGACGTCTGGCTGCCCTGCGCCGGCCCCAGGGTCAGCACAAGATTGGCCGTGCTTGAACCAGCCACACCGTAAGGAATCTGGATGTTGGTTTGTCCACCGTTCGTATAGAGGATCGGAGCCGCGATTCCATTCACCGTTATAGTGGAACCGCCCAAAGTCGTGGCCAGCGCCGACGCTGGGGGGATGGTCTGTGAAACGGCGGGCGACGGTCCAACGGTCTGTCCGGCGATTCTGACAAGCTCACCGGGAGCAACTGCTCCCGCGAGTTGGCTGGCCGCATTGACCACCGACGTAATAGACGCCGGAGGAGCAATGCTGCCCAGCAATCCGCGTGCCACCGAACTGCCGTTCGGCTGACCGGCGACGAAATACAGTGTGTTCGTATCGCCGCCACTGCCGCCGTTCCCAAAGAATATGGCCCAGAGACCGGCATTCGTGATCGGGTTTCCGTTCGCGTCCTTCAACATGCCAAGGTAATTGCCATTCGTGCCGTTGTACGCGAGAATTTTGCCATCCCCGAAATTGCCCACCAGCACAGCTCCGCCAAATGCGCCCCAGTTGGCGGGCGCAATCGCCACGCCCCACGGAGAGTTGAGCACAGGTCCGCGGAACAGACCCTGCAGCGAGTGGTCGTCCGCCAAATGAGTCACCAGGTTGCCGTTGAGGTCGAAGATATCGACATAGCCATTACCCGGTCCCGCCACATCGAGGGCCTTATTAGCGTCCTGTTTCGCGTAGGTCACATACAGTTGATTGTTCAGCATCCAGATGTTGAATGGCGCATAACCTGGCGCAATGATCGGGTCAAAGAAACTGCCCGTAAGCTTAACGGGCGCCCAGTTCGAATTGAAGGTATCGATGGTGCCCGCGTGAAAATTCGCCGCATAGAGCGTCGGGCCAACCGCGCTGTTGCCAATAGCGAGGCCTTTGTAGATAGCCTTACTCGCCGAATTATCGACCGTAATAATGGAAGCCGATCCCGTTTGCCAGCCCTGAATCGTGCCGTCGTCCGTGGCAAAGATGAACGACGAAGTACTGCCGCTGGGCAGTTTGAAAACGTTCGCGGTATTGTTTCTGACCTGCCCCGTAGGCCTCCCCAACGTGCCGGCGGGACTGCCAGGAGCGGGCTGGATGGCAACAACAATCGGCGTAATAGCCCCTTGCCCGTTATAAAGCGTGGAAGTCCCGGATAAGTGGTTCGATACCCACAGCGGGCTTGCGGCGCTAAAGGAAACACCCCACGGATCCACAAGATTGGGATCATTTACCAGCGCAGCTCCCTTTACGTTCGATACCAGATTCGTTTGCAGGTAGACGTTGTTGGTTTGCGCATTCACTACCGTCGCGCTGCAAAGCACGGCAACCGCGACGGAATATTTCTTCATCGTTTTCATAATGCCCTCAGAGTCAGCTTGTCGCCATTCGTCCATTCGGGAGTGCGGGATTTGTAAAATTGCTGTAAAATCCCCGCCGTCCGTCCTTAGCGGCGCCTGGCTCCGATCATATACCTGTTTCCCGCCTTTGTTCACGGAAAAAGGAAACCAGCGTCTACCATAGAGGAAGAGTTCTCGCGTGCGCATTGTAATAGACAAACCGGTGTTCGCGAAGCTCCACCCCGTTGCGTTTAAACGCGTGAGCCGGTGGCGGCCCACCCTTTCGTATCTGTCGCAAACGGAAGTGCACGTTTACGGTCTCGCAATCTCCGCCAGCGTGCTGCTTAGCTTCTTTCCGTTTCTCATCGTGATGCTCACTCTGCTGCGGGAAGTTTTCCATTTCCCGGCTGCTGAGAGCGCTCTCGTTTTCGCCCTGGGAGATTACTTTCCCGGCGACTTAGGCGCCTTCATCATCAAGAATCTGACGAAGGTAAATCACGGGCGCTTCCAGGTGACCAGCATTATCCTGCTGCTGTTCACCGCTAATGGCATTTTTGAGCCGCTGGAAGTTGCGCTGAACCGCGCGTGGGGAGTAGCGGAGAATCGAAGCTATCTTAAGAACCAGCTTCTGAGTCTGTTTATGATATTTCTTTGCGGCGGCCTCGCGCTGGGCTCCGTTTTGCTTGCCGCTGTCAACCAAAAATATATCGCCCATCAGTACGGCCTTCGGGTAATTCCGCCCTGGCTTTCCCTGACTATTTTTAAACTCGCGGCCATTCCCGTTACCATGCTTTCGTTGCTCTTCACGTATTGGATACTCCCGAATTGCCGCGTCCCCATACGCCGGGTTATTCCCGCGGCAGTGATGGTGGGTGCGGGAATTGAAGGCCTGAAATATCTGTTTCTCTTTTCCTGGCCGTGGCTCAACAGAAAATTCCAAAACGAATACGGCCCTTTCTCAAACTCAGTGTCGATCATGGTCTTCGCAATGGCCACCTCGCTCTTAGTGCTGGCGGGCGCCGAATGGTCCGCCCGCCGTCCCTCCATCCTGTCCGGCGAGTTAACCGAAAAAGGGGACAGACGCATTTAAATCACTCCCTCACGGGAACAATCCGCTCCACGAAGCACCCAAGTCATCCCATCGCTGTCCGCCAGACCATAGCGCGGGCCATTCCGGATCGTAGAGGAAACCATGGCCCCGAAGACACATCGATTCCACGCCATGCCACTCCAGAAGCATCCGGGACGAGTCTCCGATTCTCACCGGATTGGCCAGCATACACAAACAAACCGGGCAGCGCCGCCTCTGATCGGCAAAGAGCCAGCGGGTGGCGAACAGACCGGCGAAGAGCACAAGGTTCAGGAAAGCGCCCGAGACTGAGTTGCCGAGGCAGGCGAGATCCAGGGAGCCAAACAGGATGACGGGCAGAAGCAGCGTCGCTTTCCCTGCGAGAAAAAGTGCTCGCAGGGGTTTAAAACCTCTTACCTTCAGATGGGCTGAACCGGACGCTGTCAGCAGGGACAGCAGACACGCAAGAGCGAAGCCGGGCAGCACGATCCAGAGCAGCTGAAACGTGCGGTCGGGCAGCCGCGGAGTTGTGTCTCCACGGCACACAGAAGCTGCCGTTTACCTGCTCGTATCTGCCCGGAAAATCGAACTTCAATATCTCATTCCTGCTTTGCGGCATGATGATTTATCTGATCGTCACGCAAGCGTCCCTCGCCGAGCGCGAAGCCCTGGACAGCGGTGTGAATTTTACGCTCATCGTAGCTTTGCTGGCAGCCGCGGCGGCCGCCCTGTGCTGGAGCGCAACGAAACTGGAGCGTTCTCCGGAGGGCGCGCTGCAGTTCGAAGAGACTGCCGAGCCCGCGGTCCTTTTGCTCAATCTCGAAAAAGGGGACAGACGCATTTAATTCACCCCGACCGACATCGCAAACCTTCCGGCCCCCGCGCCGAGCATGCCATAGCCTACACTCAAAACGACGTGCTCAACCGCGGCCATCCCTACGTAACAATCATCAGCAGCAAATACCATGGACAGATCCTGCTCACCCACCTGGCAAGCCTTTACCCCCATTCCACCCGGCAAGCCTGGCAAGAAAAACTGAACAACGGCGAAGTCACCCTCAATGGCGACACTGCCACCGGAAGCGAATCGGTCACTTTAGGCCAAACCCTTGTCTGGAATCGCCCGCCCTGGACCGAACCAGACTGCCCTCAACACTTTGAAGTCCTGTTTGAAGATTCTCACCTGTTGGCCGTTAACAAACCGAGCGGGCTCCCCACCCTGCCCGGCGGCGGCTTCATGGAAAACACCCTCCTGCGCCTGGTGCGGAAGCGAACCCCCAGCGGAAACCCTGTCCACCGGTTGGGCCGAGCCACCACCGGCATCGTTCTCTTCGCCAAGACGTCGCTGGCGGCCTCTAATCTATTCGCAAACTGGAACACACCCCGCATTCAAAAAATCTACCGGGCGCTGGGTCAAAACACTGCACAGCAAGACGCTTACGAAATTCGCACGCCGATCGGCCTCGTACCGCACCCGCTCATCGGTTCCGTGTGGGCCGCCAGCCCCGGTGGCAAGCCGTCAAAGTCACTCGCAACCGTGATCTCACGCACCCCCGGCACCACAACATTTGAGGTAAGCCTAAGTTCAGGCCGCCCTCATCAAATCAGAATCCATCTGGCATCCATCGGCCATCCGCTCGTAGGCGATCCGCTGTACGGCTTAACCGGCCAGCCTCTTGAAAATCTTCCTGGCCTTCCCGGCGACGGAGGATATTTCCTGCACGCCCAATATCTGAAATTCCACCACCCCATCACCGGAGAACCAATCGATCTTGAGGCAGCTTTGCCGCCTGAATTCCCATTGCATCCGTAATGCGAGCCGGTGCGCGAGCGGCTCGTCAGTGAATTCTGCAATCATGGAAAAGGCCTGACTCAGCGGAAAGGCCTTCGACAGCCCTGTTGATTTCGCGGCGCCGCTGGCCTGCGCTGGAACGCAACGAAACTGCGCGGTCTCCCGAAGGCTTGCCGCAGCTTGAGGCCGTTGCGGAGCCCGCCGTGCTTTTGCTCGATCTGCAACGGGATGGGACTACGCAGGTAGGGCCGTCAGGATCCCACCAGCGGCTCGAAGCAATATGATCCCCCCGGACAGATCCCCAACCTGCGCGGCCCCGGCTGCGAATCTGGCCCGTGAATTTGGCATGGGCAAATCCACAGTCTCCGCTACAATAACGGCATCCGTCCGTGTCGCCGGTGTCCAATGCCAATTTCAATGCCCAGACTGGGAATTACCGATCTTCTGGACATTCTCGCCGTAGCGGTGATCATTTACCAGCTATTGCAGATTGTGCGGGGGACCCGCGCCGCCCACATTCTCGCCGGCATCGTCGCCGTCTTCACCATCTACCAGGTCGCCGTCTTCGCCCATCTTGAAGCGCTTCGCTCACTTCTGTCCTCTTTGGCCCCCTATTCAGCCATCGCAATTATCGTTCTGTTCCAGTCTGAAATTCGGCGCACGCTTGCCCGCCTGGGGCGCCGGCGACTGCTTGGCGGATATCAGCGCCCGGAATCGACAGACGAGATATTGCTCGCGCTTTCAGCCCTGTCCCGCGACAAAGTGGGCGCCCTGATCGTGCTGGAACGCGACATTGGCCTGCGCACCTTCATCGAAAGCGGCGTTCGGCTCGATGCTCAAATCTCACGCGACCTGCTGCTTTCCATCTTCCATTCCGGCACAGCCCTGCACGATGGCGCCGTTATTATCCAAAAGGAGCGTATCTCGGCCGCCGCCTGCTTCCTCCCCCTCAGCGTGAATCCGCTGGTCTCCGCCAAAATGGGAACCCGGCACCGCGCGGGCATCGGAATCACGGAAGAGACGGACTGCCTGGCCTTGATCGTCAGCGAGGAAACCGGCTCCATTTCCATAGGCGCGTTCGGCAATCTTGAACGCGACGTGACTCTCGAACGCGCTGACACCCGCATCTTCGAACATTTCGGCGTCAAGCGTCGCGATTCCGCTGCCACTCATCCGCCATCGCCTGTCGTGCCCTCGCACGAAACCGTCATGAGGGGAAGGGAATAGCAATGGGGTGGCTCGTCCATAACTTTGGCTGGAAGCTGTTATCCCTGCTCGCAGCCTTCCTCATCTGGTGGAATATCGCGAACGACCCGGATCTCGCAACGTTCCTCTCAGCCCCCGTGCAGTTTCGCAATTACCCCAAGGACCTGGAAATCAGTTCCCCGATCATCAGCACCGTGGATGTGGAAGCGCGCGGACCCGCGGGGCAGCTAAGAGATTTGCGGACGGCCCATCTCTCGGCCGTAATCGATTTTTCCGCGGTAAAAACGCCGGGAGAGCGTACTTTCACCCTGACTTCTAAAGAGGTGCAGTTGCCAAGAGGCGTGGAACTCGTCCGAACCGTGCCCGCCCAACTTCGTTTTACATTCGAACAGCGCGCCACGCGGGAATTGACCGTTGACGTACCCAGGGTCGGCACTCTCCCGAGGGGCCTCACGCTGGCCGGACTCGATGTTTTTCCGCCCACCCTGAAAATTATCGGACCCGAGAGCCGCGTTCGCGCCGCCGGAAACGCGGTCACCGACCCTCTCGATCTGCGGCAAATTACATCGGACACCCAGCGCACTCTGTCTGTTTTCGTTTCCGAAGCGGAAGTTCGTTTTGTAAACACGCCGCAGGTTACAGTGAAGATTCGCGTTCAACGGGCGCACTGAACTTATTTACATGGCAAAAAGGCTATTTGGAACGGACGGCATCCGCGGGGTCGCGGGCGAGCCACCCCTCGACCCGCAAACGGTCACCGCCCTCGGCATCGCGCTCGCCGACGATCTTGTACAGCAGAAGCTTGCGGACAAGCCGGTTCTGCTCGGAATGGATACGCGCGAATCCGGACCCACCATCGCCGCTCACCTTGCGGAAGGAATGTCGCGCCGGGGAGTCACAATTGAGTCCGCCGGCGTGATCACTACGCCGGGTGTCGCCTACCTCACAAGGACGGGCGATTTCGCAGCCGGAATTATGATTTCGGCATCGCACAACCCCTTTCAGGACAATGGGATCAAGGTATTTGCGAGAACCGGGTTTAAGCTACCCGATGCCGAGGAGCACGAAATCGAGGAAGAGATTTTCCGGATCTTGCCCACCACGCAACCTCTCGAAAATGCGCGCCCGCTGCCGGCCACTTATGATGTTCGGCGCTATCTGGATTTCCTGCTCGGGTCAATCCAAACGAATCTCTCGGGCCGAAAGTTAGTATTGGATTGCGGCAATGGCGCCGCTTCCTCACTAGCCCCCGAACTCTTCCGCGAAGCCGGCGCGACAGTTACCGCAATCTGCGCCGAACCGAATGGCCGGAATATCAATCTCGGCTGCGGAGCCCTGCATCTTCAACAACTCCAGGCCAAGGTTCTCGAAATTCAGGCGGATGCCGGCGTGGCCTTTGACGGCGACGCCGACCGCGCACTCATGGTCTCTGCCACCGGCCGGATTATTGACGGCGATGCGATCCTCCTCATTGCCGGCAAACGGCTGAAACAAGACGGACACCTGCCCGGCAATGTCGTCGTTTCCACCGTTATGTCCAATCTCGGTCTCGAAAAAGCGCTGGAACGGGCCGGCATTTCCATGTTGCGAACTCCAGTGGGCGATAAATACGTTCTTGATGAAATGCTCCGCCGGAACGCCCCGCTCGGCGGCGAACAATCCGGGCACATCATTTTCAGCGAGTACTCCACCACTGGCGATGGCATATTGACCGCCCTCAAGGTGCTGGAAACATCCATTCGCGAAAATGCGGGCCTTGACGATCTCGCGGCGGATCTCAAGGTATATCCTCAGTTACTGGTTAACGTTCGTGTAAACCAACGCAAGCCGCTCGAACAACTCCCCGCCGTAAACAGCGAGATTCAGGCGTGCGAAGCGGAGCTGAATGGCTCCGGTCGCGTGCTGGTGCGGTTTTCAGGCACCGAGCCGCTCCTGCGCGTTATGGTGGAAGGGTCGGAACAGGCCCAAATCGAACGGTTGGCCGACCGTATTGTTACTGCAATCCGCGCCGAATTGGGATAAAACAACTCTATGCGTACTCCGTTCATTTTGTTCTCCGCCGTTTCACTTGCCTCCGTTGCCCTCATCGCGGTTGCCCAGACCCCAAGAAACCGGGCGCCTCTGCCGAACGAGCAGTGGGTCTCGCTTTTTAACGGCAAAGACCTCGCGGGCTGGGATCAGGTAGGGAAAGAGAAATGGACTGCGGAAGACGGTCTGATCCACGGGAAAGCCGTGACGAAAGATTACGGCTATCTGCAGACTGCGAAGGATTATAAGGATTTCCAAATGGCTCTGCGCTTCAAGTGCATCGCCGACGGGAACAGCGGCGTCTTCTTCCACACCCGCTTCAAGCCCGGTACGGCGGACGTCTCGCAGGGTATGCAGTTCGAGATCGACCCCACCCTGAACCATCACACCGGCGGACTTTACGGCGATGGACGCGGCTGGATCGCATGGCCTTCCCCTGAGAACGAGTATGTTCTCCACCAGCAGGATTGGAACGATTACCTGCTCAAAGTGGAAGGAAACCATTACGTCGCGCGCCTCAATGGCGTGGTCGTAATCGACTTTACCGACCCCTCGCCCAAATCGTTCGACGGCACGATCGCGCTGCAGCTCCACGCGGGCGGCGGCGGCGACATGATGTTCAAAGACCTGTATGTAAGGGATATGTCGGTCCGGTAGCCGATCGCCCGCGCCGACGAATTTGCCTGGCGCTCAGGGCTTTGCGGTCACCGGTTGCCACAGTTCAATTTTATTCCCGTCCGAGTCATAGATCCAGGCAAAACGACCGTAGGATTCATCCATTCGTTTGGCATCGATCTTTACTCCCTCTTGTTTTAAGCGGTCAAGCAAAGCATCCAGATCATCTACGATGTAGTTGACCATGAACGGCGCGTGGCTGGGATCGAAATAGTTACTGGAGGCGGGAAAAACAGTCCAAACCGTTACGTGTTCCTTTTCCGGGTTATCGTGTTCACGCCACGGAAGCATCGCGCCTCCGCCTTTGTCAGCGAGTCCCAGATGCTTCGAATACCATTCGCGCATCTGGTCGCGATTGCCGGATTTGAAGAAGATACCGCCGATTCCAAGAATGCGCCCGCGCTGCTCCACCTTGACGGGCGGCTTCGGCTGTTCAGTTTGCGAAGATTGCACTTGCTGTCCTCCTTTTGAGCATACCGAGACCAGCAAGAGCGAGCCGAGTGCAAATGTGCTCCAGGGTATTCCTTGCATGTGTGGACATGATACACGGTTTCATCAAGTGCGGAAAACGGTTCGCTTGCTGATCGCCTGACGCACCTTCGCCCGTAACTGCCGTACGCAGAAATCCACAATCGCAAGCGTTCGTGAACGATGCAGTGTTCGATACTCCTCCATCGGAAGACGTCATCCTCGACATAGCGCTCACCGAAGATCAGCAACTCGGGGACTGGAAAGCGGGGCTGATTATCCTCACCGAGTAGAGCAGAGTAACAGCCAAAAGGCCACGGGAAGGCCGTTAAGATGCCGAGCCCAAACCGTGAGCTTTCGCAGTCGGCAGGGGTGCCTGCACTGCCCCCGAACGCCAATTTGTCCGGCGGTGACTTCGCGTCGCAAAAGCCAGCTTTCGGCATTGCCGCCGAACACCTTTGATAGCCGCACAGCCATCTGAGGGGAAATTCGTCGTCGCCCGTTTACGAGTTCCGAAAGCGTGTTGCGTGTCACTCCAGAAATGCGGCCGACGGATCGTCCGTATCGTCCTACGCCCTATCGCTCCACGTCGTTGCGAATGTGAATAGTGTCTCGCCTGTGGGGGTTCACCCCGGTTATCGGCCTCCAAATATCTGTATAACCAAAGAAACTCTTGCTTTCCTCCGGGGTTTGGGTTCTCGTAGATACAAGGCGGGAACTTCGGGAAAGTCCTGCCGGAGGGTGAAGATTTGATAAAGAAGTGGAGGGTGGCGTCGTGCGCGGCGCTTGGACTGACTGGCTTAGTGCTATTCGGCCTCACGCCTGCGAGTTCGCAGGAACCGGAACTTCAGACCGCGCAGTTTGCGGTCGCGCATCCGGAATGCTCATTTTTTGGCGCATCGCGCGAAAGATTTCTGCCGCGCATCAATAACCGCTCCGAATCTCAGCCAGGCAGGCTAACCCGCCAGTTCATGGCGGCTGCGAACCATGCTGTTGCGACCCGGCGCGACAAACCGTTTGACGACGTCGCCAGCGGCTCCGGCAATCTGATCGACAGATACATTTACGCCGACCTGCAGGCGAACAACATCACACCGGCGGGCAAGACCACCGATTACGAATTCGTCCGGCGCGTCACGCTCGACGTAACGGGCCGCATTCCCACTCCCGACCGGGTCACCCGTTTTATACAAAGCACGGATTCAAATAAACGCACCGCCCTCATAGACGAACTCCTCGCCGCGCCCGAATGGACCGACAAATGGACCATGTACTTCGGCGATCTTTATAAGAACACCGCCAGCGCCGTTCAGGTGAGAATTCAAGTGGAAGGCCGCAACGCGTTCTATAAGTACATCCACGATTCACTCGCGGCAAATAAGCCGTATAACATAATGGCCGCCGAGATGATCGGCGCCCAGGGGAACAACAGTTTCGATCAGACCAACGGACAGTTGAATTATCACGTGCTCGGCGTCGTTACCGGCGGCCCGTCTCAGGACATCTTCGATAGTCAGGCCGCCAACGTCGCCGATCAGTTTCTGGGCCTGGCCCACGTGAACTGCCTGCTGTGCCACAACGGTCGGGGACATCTGGATTCTCTGAGCCTCTGGGGCTCGCAGTCCACCCGTTATCAGGCGTGGGGCATGGCCGCGTTCATGGCCCATACCTACACCCACTCCATTGCCACCCCGCAGGATCCGAACAACGCCAATGCGCGTTATAACTACTACTCGCTCGACAAATACACCGCCGACTACAACCTGAACACCACCACCGGCAACCGACCGTCGCGTCAGCCGATCGGCGCCACAAAAACGGTGACTCCCGCCTATATGTTCGGCGGCCAGACTCCGGATAAGGGCGAAGACTACCGAGTGGCTTTCGCCCGTTTCGTGACCGGGGACTTCCAGTTTGCCCGGGCCACCGTCAACTATATGTGGGCGGCGTTCTACGGACGCGGCATTGTCGATCCGCCGGATCAGTTCGACCCCGCCCGCCTGGATCCTGATAATCCTCCCCCGGCCCCGTGGACATTGCAGCCTTCAAATGCGCGCCTCCTGAACGCTCTCGCCCAGTCGTTTATCGATTCGGGTTACAACCTGAAGACACTGCAGCGCCTCATTCTCAATTCCGATACTTATCAACTGGCATCGGAATACAACGGCACATGGGATCCGGCCTGGGAGCCCTACTTTGCCCGTCACTTTGTTCGCCGTCTGATGGGCGAAGAGCTTCACGATTCCATCGTTACCGCAATCAACACGCTTCCCACTTACACAGTCAATGGCTTCACCAATGCTTCTGCTGTCTACGGTGTCGATTCCCCTGGCTTCGGGAAAATCAGTTACGCTATGCAGGCGCCGGATGTAGTCAATATGCCGGATAACGGAGGCGCCGTCAGCCAGTTCATGGATGTCTTCCTCCGCGGCAATCGTGACGATCAGCCGCGCAAAACGGAAGGCTCCATTCTCCAGACTCTCGGGCTGATGAACGATCCCTTCGTCGAGAACCGCATTCACTCCACCGGCACGGGCGCCACCGCCACATTCCTCGCGAAACAACTGGCGGGCTTCTCCGATGAGGTGCTCGTCAATAACCTGTTCCTGTATGTCCTCTCCCGGCCTCCCGGTCCCGATGAAAAAGCGATGGCGCTTGCCCAGCTTTCAATCGGCGGAGCGGCCAGCCACAAGAACAACGCGGAAGATTTGCTCTGGACTCTGTTCAACAAAGTCGACTTTGTCTTTAATTACTAAGGGAGGATGCCATGAACGAACAGAGCAAATTCGACAAACTGATCGCGAAGTACCCGCATCCGTTTAAGACGTTTTCGGAAAAACCGCACCTCACGCGCCGCAACTTTCTGAACCTCGCGGGCGCGGGCGTAACGGCATCCTGGCTATCTTCCAGCATGCCGGCAACTACCCTCGTGAAATCGACGCCGGTTGACACGCTGAACACCGCGAAGAATGTCATTTTTATTCTCCTGGCAGGTGCGCCCAGTCACACCGATACCTTCGATCTCAAGGTCCTGAACGGAACGACACCGGCAACGTTCAACCCGGCTTCCATTAACGGAGTCATGTTCCCCACGGGCCTCATGCCCAAACTCGCCGCGCTGATGGACAATCTCGCTATTGTTCGGTCCATGCGTGCGCCCGCGCTGGTCCATTCTCTTTCCCAAACCTGGACCCAGATTGGTCGCAATCCCGCCGGCGTCCTTGGAAACGTTTCTCCAAACGTGGGCAGCGTGGTGGCACTCGAGAAAGCGGCCGATCGAACGCCCAACCAGGTATTTCCCACCTTCCTTGCTCTCAATTCGGCCGGGGGCGTCGGATCGGGCTATCTGCCCTCATCCTACGCGCCGTTTAAGATCACGCCCTCCACCGGCGGCCTGAAGAATACGACCAACGCCGACGGCGAGAGCCGGTTCAATCAGCGGTGGGACTTCCTTCATCACCTGGATGACCCGCTGCGGGTTACCGCTCCGGACGGGCAAGCCATGGCCGACTTCGATGATTTCTATGCCGCGGCAAAGGGCATGATGTATAACCCGGTAGTCACGAAGGCCTTCAGCTTTTCGCCCGCGAATTCACTGCTGTACGGCAACACCAGCTTTGGAAACGCGTGCCTCATGGCGAAGCAGGCGCTCGCGGCGGACCAGGGCACGCGTTACGTCGAAATCACGCTCGGTGGCTGGGACATGCACACCAATATCTATGCGGCAAACCAGCTGCCGACCATGACAAGGACGCTCGATAACGGCCTCAGCCAGTTGATCGCCGACCTGAAAACCGAAGGGCTTCTCGACGACACCATGATCGTCATGGCTGGCGAGTTCGGTCGCACCGTAGGCAAGATCACCAGCGGCTTAGGCAGAGATCACTACCCGCAGCAGTTCGCCGTTTTCGCCGGCGGAGGCGTGAAGGGCGGCAGAGCCATTGGCGCCACAGATCCCCAGGGCGCTTTCACGATGGATTCCGGTTGGTCGCGGCAGCGCGATATTAAGCCGGAAGACATAGAGGCGACCATCTATTCGGCGATGGGCATCAATTGGACCAGCGTCCGTTACGACGATCCCCTCGGCCGCGGCTTCTACTACGTGCCGAGTTCCGATCAGGATCTTTACGGCCCCATCAATGAACTGTTCAAATAGCCGCGGCAACCACGCGCGTTAACACGATCTTTTTAGTTTCCGGCAGCGTGAAAATCAGCGCTGCCCCGAGCAGAAAAAACGCTGAGTTAAGCGCGAGCGATGCTCCGATCCCGTACCGGTCGGCAAAGAATCCAACCACCCACGGGGCAAGCGAACTTAATCCACGCCCAATGTTGTAGACGAATCCAAGACCCGCCCCGCGCAGCGGCGTGGGATACAACTCCGCCAGCATCGCTCCGAACAGGCTGAAGAATCCAGTCCCCAGAAAGCCAATAACCGGGCCCAGCAAGAGCAGCGTTCGCTCATCGTGGGTTGCCCCATATATCGGTGTCGCCACCGCCGCGCCAATCACGTACAGCACGAACGCGGGTCGGCGCCCAATCTTATCGGCCAGCCATCCGAACGCCACATAACCGGCAAATGCGCCTGCCTGCATCGGCACGATAAATCCGCTCGTCCGGACGATACTCAGCCCCGCCCCGCCTCGCGCCGCCGATGCGGACAGGAACCCCGGAATCCACGTGAACAGCCCCCAATAGGCGAACAGGACCGATGTGGCCAGTGCCGACGCCAGCATCGTGCGGCGCAGCAGTGAGCCTTTCAATATCTCCAGCGGACTCACTTTCTTCTGGTTCCGGCTCTCTCGCCAGATCTCCGGTTCGCCAATTCTGTTCCGCAGCGCGAGGGCGAAAAACGCCGGTAAAAGCCCGGTCAGAAACAGCGCCTTCCATCCCCATCGCGGTAGCACAACAGCCGTGACGCCCGCCGCCAGCAAGTAGCCAAGTGCCCAGCCCGATTGCATGATCCCGACTGCTTTCGCCCGATGCTCCGCCGGCCAGGTCTCCGCCACCAGCACCGCCCCCGACGACCATTCCGCACCCAGCCCGATTCCGACGATTGCGCGCCAGAATAACAGCGAAATCAGGTTCCAGCTAAGCGCGGTGCCTGCCGACCCCACGCTGTAAATCAGAATCGACCAGATCAGTGACTTCGCCCGTCCCATCCGGTCCGAGAGAATGCCGAAACCGATTCCGCCGATTGCCGAAGAGGCCAGCGTAAACGAACTCACCAGCCCCGCTTGCGCCGCGCTCAGATGAAACTGATCCCGAATGACGTTGACGGCGAATACAAACAACAGCACGTCCATCGCGTCAAGCATGTAGCCCGCCTGCGCCGCGAATAGCACCAGCCACTGCTGTTTTGTGATGGCGCGAAGACTTGCGGTCATTCGCTCAGTATAAGGTTCAAGGCCTGAACGCGGCGCTTAAGGCGGCAAGCACGCGCTCGGGCCTGAAAGGCACCCTTCGGATACGAACGCCCGTTGCATCGAAGATCGCATTGCCAATCGCGGCCATTGTCGGCTTCAGGCAGGCTTCGCCCGCGCCATAGAGGGGCAGGTCTGGACGGTTCGGATTCGGATCGCCGTTCACCATAACGATATCGATACTCTCCGGCACGTCGGCGTGCCGAAGTGTTGGGTGCGAAAGCCAGTCGACGCTCGTCACCCGTTCGGTGTTGAAGCGGACCTCCTCGTGAAGCGCCCGGCTCACGCCATGCAGCATCCCGCACTCCACCGATGTACGCAGGCTCGTCGGGTTCACCACGAACCCACAGTCGTGCGCGCACACCAGCCGCTTCACCCAGACATGTCCGGTATCGCGCTGTACTTCCACTTCGGCGATTTGCGCGACCATCGTCAGACCCCGGAATGAATACGCGATACCGCGACCGGAAAGAATCTTTCCGGCGCCGCGCGGCCCCGGCGACGGGCGCGAATCCCACCCATATTTCTCGCCGGCAGCCTTGAGCACCGCAAGCGACCGCGCGCGCCGAAAGCCGCTGTCATCGCTCGTATCCCCCTGAACCATTTTGATTCTGAAATCCAGCGGATCGGCTTTCGCCGCGGCGGCTACTTCATCGATAAACGACTCCGCCGCAAACGTCGCCTGCGGACCGTTCGGATCCCGCAGGTTACCCGTGCGGACCGGCGTTTCCCAAATTGCCGGGAGCGCAAACACCTCACCTGACATCCAGCGATTCGGAATCGCATACATGTCTGAGGGCGTGGAGGCGCTGCCGGCGCCCGGCCTGGCAGGTCTGTGGCCCATTAACTGAGCGATGAGGACGGTCTCCTGATCGTTGTAGCCCAGATGGTTGTAGTCACACGAACGCCCCTCAGACGTATATCCGATCAGGCGGCCCCGCGCGTCCAGCGCGCCGCGCATCTTCACCAGAAATGCCGGAGACTTGGTATCCCAGGCTGTCTCCTCATCCCGCATCCACTGCATTCGAACGGGCCTGCCAAGCTCCCGCGCAATCCAGGCCGCCTCGCATGCGGCATCCTCCGCGGCGGTGCGGCCGTAAGCTTGCGAACCCTGCATGTACACCACCCGCACTCTATCCTGCGCCATGCCCAGAAAGGTGGCTATTCCCCGCCGCATTCCGTACGTCTTCATGTCATTCGAATAGACGGTCATCTGTCCGCTCGACGGGTCGGCCGCGGCATGTGCGGGCCCGAACGCCGTATGTCCCTGGAAGGGGATCTCGTACTCGGCTTCGATGGTCTTCGCGGCTGCTATGAATGCCGCGTCCGGATTTCCCACGACGACCGCGGGCGCGGGCTCGGAACCGGCTGGTTTTGCCGTGCGCAGATACGTGAACAGGTCGTCGGACGTTGGGAATGGAGCGGTCGCCGGCTTCTCCCACGTTGTCTTCAACTGTCGGGCGGCGTGAATAGCCTGTTCCTCGCGTTCACATACCACCGCTACGTAGTTGCCCTTATTCATCACTTTGATGAAGCCGGGCAGACTCTTCACTGACGTTTCATCGATCCCCGTAAGCTTGCCGCAAGCGTAAGGCGGTTTCACGTTGCGCGCGTGAACCATTCCCGGCAGCTTCACGTCGACGGCCCACTTCATGGTTCCGTCGGCTTTTCCTGGAATATCGTCCCTCTGCGTTGCGCGTCCCGCGTACTTCAGCTCAGGAATCGTCTTCGTCTTAGCCTTACCGCTAACCGAGGAGGCACTGCTTCCGCTGAGCGTGATATTGAATTTCTTGCCACCGATCAGTTCGCCGTAGGTAACGCGCTTCGACGGGTCTGCCTTCACGGTGATCACGGCTTCGGTAACGGTCAATTCATCGGCGGGCGCCCCGAGGCGTGTCGAAGCCATTTCCAGCAGTGCGCGGCGGGCTTCCGCCGCGGCGCGGCGCATCGGTGCCGAGTCCCTCTCCATCGCGGTGGATCCGCCCGATCCCACCTGATCCACCGTAATATCCGTGCTTCCCATGATGCAGGTGGTCTTGTCGAACGCTATATCGAGTTCGTCCGACATCAACTGTCGAAAACCCGTTCCAGTGCCCTGGCCGGGGTCCGTCTTGCCCACGTAGAATGTCGCCGTGTTGTCCGGATGCACGACAATCCAGGAATCGAGTTTCCGCGGATCGACAACCGGATACGGGCCCGGTGATTCGGTCGTGGTCTGCGGATCCGCCGCCATTACGCCGAAGCTTACGGCGAGCATACCGGCACTCTTCAGGAAGCCTCTGCGATGGGTCGTAAGCGTGTCTTCGATCTGTTTCGGTATAGCGCTCATGCCACCACCTCCTTACCGGAAGCCGGCGAAGCATCGGCCAATGTCTTAGCCGCGCGCTTGATGGCAGCTTGCACGCGGAAGTAGCTCATGCACCGGCACAGCGTTCCGTTCATGGTCTCTCGAATTTGCGCGTCGGTCGGATGTGGATTCTTATCGAGCATGGCCTTGGCCGACATGATTTGTCCGTTTTGGCAGAATCCGCACTGCGGAACCTGTTCGTCGATCCACGCCTGTTGCAGCGGATGCAGCTTGCCGTTCTGCGAGAGCCCTTCAAGAGTGACGATTTCACCTCTTGCGGAAGAAGCCGGTGTAATGCAGGAGCGGACTGCCGCCCCGTTGATGGTGACCGTGCATGCGCCGCACTGCCCAAGTCCGCAGCCGAATTTGGGACCCCGCAGCCCGAGGTCATTGCGCAAAACATACAACAGGGGCGTTGACGGCTCCACGTCTACTGTATTGGTCTTACCGTTGACTTTCAGAGTGATTTTGCTCATTTATCGCATTCCGTAAGGATGGGCCGACAACCCGCTACCATTTTGCCACTTGCGAGCGGAGGCGGCTTTCACATGATATATTCGCGGTACTCCGGCATCAACTGGTTCCGGCAAAGCTCGAGTAACTCGAAAATGACAGGGGAGTCGACATGATTTATACAAGACGCAACTTTGGGAAGATTGCCCTGGCCGCGCTGCCTGCCGCAACCGCCATGGCGAAGCCGAACTCCCGGTGGGGCGGAGTGCAGGTGGGGATCAACGTGCCCTACAGCTTCAGAGGAATGTCGGGAACGGCGGACAAGATTCTTGAGTATATGGATAAGATCAACCTGAGCGCCGCCGAACTGCGGCTGCAGCCTGTGGAAGCCTGGCTGGGCGCGCCGGGCGTTTATGCGTCAGGTTTCGATGCCCCCGGCCGGGGTCCGGGAGGCGGCGGACGCGCGCCTGGCGAAGCGCGCGGCGGGGCACGGGGTCCGCGCGTTCCCACACCGGAACAGCAGGAGGCCGCAAAGAAACTGGATGAATGGCGTCTTTCGCTGCCCATGGAAAAAATCCGGGCATTTCGCAAAATGTACGAAGATGCGGGCGTCGCAATCCAGATTCTGAAGGTGGACAGGTTTAATTCGTTCAGCGACGATGTGACCGACTATTTCTTCACTGTGGCAAAGAACCTGGGCTGCAACGCTCTTTCCACCGAAGGCAATCTTGCGGATGTCGAACGGCTCGGCAGATTTGCCGACAAGCACAAAATGACGGTCGGCTATCACGGGCATACAGCGGGCGCCGGCGGCGAGGCTTTTGGAGCGCCGGAGAACTGGGAAAAGGCGATGGCGACCGCAAAGTATAACGGCATTAACCTCGATCTGGGCCACTTCCTTGTTGGGCAGCAGACTTCCCCAATCCCGTTTCTGACGAAATACCACGACCGCGTAACGCATATCCACGTGAAGGATCGGAAACTCGACGGCGCTACCGTGCCGTTCGGGCAGGGAGATGTTCCGATTGTCGAGGTGCTTCAACTGATGAAAAAAAACAGGTGGAAATTTCAGGCGACGATCGAATTCGAATATCCGACGCCGGCGGGATCTGACGTACTTACTGAGTTGGCGAAGTGCACTGAGTACTGTCACAAAGCGCTGTCGTAAGTAGCCTGGCCGTAAGCAGCTCTGCCGTCCACGTACAATCACCGCATGGCACGACACGTCATCCTGGGATTCGGAATCAGCCTCGATGGCTACATTGCGCGGCGGAACGGCGCGATGGATTTCCTGACAATAGACGAACAAGGAGAGGCGCTAATGGCCGACTTCTTCTCCGGGATTGACACAACCCTCATGGGCCGCAAGACCGCGGCGGGCTGGGTGAAGATGCGCAAGAGTGGCGAGGTGCCGGATAGCCCGGGCATGGCTAATTACGTATTTTCTCGTCGATGGAAGCCGGGCGAACGCGATGGATTCGAAGTGGTTAACGGATCTCTGACGGCTTTCGTCAGCAAACTCAAACAACGTTCAGGGAAAGATATTTATCTGGGCGGCGGAGGCGGGTTGACCCGCGGTTTCCTGCAAGAGGACCTGGTGGACGAACTCTTCATCGGCATCGGACCTGTCCTGTTAGGCGATGGCATCCCCGGCTTCCCGGGCAAGTTCCCGCAGCGCGATTTCAAGCTGACGGAATGCAAGTCCTACGCCAATGGATCAGTTGGACTGCGTTATGAACGGCTACGGAATCGGATCAGGCGATAACTGCCGGTAAAGATCAGCCGTGCTCAAGCGTCCGGCTTCGCCAGGATCGGGTCCGCGATCGCGCATTGCCTTCGAATCTTATTGAGCCTTCACCAATGACGGCGGAGATTGCGGCGACCGACTCGCGCCGCCGGTATTATCGGCTCACACGGTTGGGGCGCCGGGTACTGGCCGCGGAGTGCGCGCGGGTGGACGACCTTATCAGCGCGGTCCACGCGAAACGCGGCGTGCGGGCGCGGAAGGCGGATTAAATGCTGGAAGTTCGTGCGCTGACAAATGCGACGAGAGCAGTTCGCGATGTCAGTTTCACCATCGGGCGCGGCGAGATATTAGGGTGGTTCAACCGGAGCAGGGAAGACCACCACGCTGATGCAGCTGAGGTCGCAAATTCGGATGCTTTTTCCCATGCCCGTCGCATTCGACACGAGGCCGAAGAGACCGTGCTCGCACCACCGTGTTACAAGATTGTTCAAGGCCTGGAGTCACATCCCCGCCAGCCGGGGGCACGCGCAAACTATGGTTTATCGGAGGCAGACGTCTGAATAGATATTTCGTCGTGATGATCGGCGCGGCTGTTGGCGGCGTCTGCAGGTTCGTTATTTCCACAGCAATTGCGGAACGCTTCGCCGGAAGATTTCCCCTGCCCACGTTCCTCGTTAACATCACGGGTTCATTTGGGATTGGGGTGTTGATGACGCTCCTCTCGGACCGCTTCAGTAATCCTTATTTGCGATTGCTGCTGGTGGTGGGTGTGCTCGGCGGTTACACGACATTTTCAAGCTTCGAATGGGAGACGTTCACGGCGACTCGCGATGGCGCAGCCTGGATCGGTCTGGCGTATGTTATGGCAAGCGTGTGCGCCGGGTATATCGCCGTTTGGCTGGGCGCATTTCTGACCCGTGCTCTTTTGACGCGCTGATGCTATACCTGAAACGGGGCGAGCCTCGCCCGAGGTCGCTTGTATGCTGTCCAGAGGATTGGCAAGAAAAGTCACCATCTACGTAAACGAAGATACGCGCCACGGCATGGACGCGCTATGGGACGCGATTTTGCGGTTCCTGCGGAACAAGCACGTTGCGGGCGCTACAGTTTTGCGGGCCGTGGCGGGTTTCGGCAGCCACGAAACGGTACACTCCGCCGCTTCGGAAATATCCGCCGAACACATGCCGGTTCGAATCGAATTCGTCGATACCGCTGAAAAAATCGATCGTCTTCTCCCGACGCTTTACGAGATGGTTGCCGACGGGCTGATCGAGGTTCAGGAGACCACCATCGTAAAAGCTGTTCAGCAGGGGAAGCTTGCCCCGGCACCTGCCTCGCGGGGCGTTTTCACAGGCCCGGCGAAAATGATCCGCATTTATCTTGGAGAGGCGGACAAACTCGATGGAGAACCTCTCTTCGAAGCGATTGTGAAGCGCCTTCTGATGATGGAAGTATCGGGCGCAACCGTATATCGCGGGATTCTCGGTTATGGAGCCAAACGTCATACCCATAAGCAGGGTTTCCTTCACATTTCCGGTGATCTTCCGATGATGATTTCGATTGTCGAGGAGCCACGCCGTTTGGATGAGATTATCGAGGCAATCTCGCCGATGATGCAGGACGGGTTAATCGTGTTGTCCGATGCCGAGATGCATCGGTTCGTTAGAGATGTGTCGGTGGAGGGGGGGCCGGATGATTCAGCGGATGGTACAGCGGACGCCCGCTAAGATTCTGCGGCTGCATCTGTCCGAGCGTGACCGCTACGGCGGCGCGCCTCTTTATGAGGCCGTGGTGAGCAAATGCCGGTCGCTGGGTATTGCCGGAGCGACGGTGTTCCGGGGTTTTGAGGGATATGGGGAATCGACCCAAATTCATCGGTCGGGAATGTTGGCGCACGATCTGCCGATAACTGTGACGATCGTCGATTCTGTCGTGAACGTGGAACGGCTGATGCCGGAGCTCAAAAATCTGGTGAACACCGGGTTGGTAGCCGTGTCGGATGCCGAGATGATTCGGATAGAGCGGGACGCCGACCGCGCGTCGGCTGAGCCGCGGCCACCCTCACCGTAAATTTTCGCCCGGTCGTCGGCCAGTCGTTGCGAACCACACCGGCGTGTGAAGCGTCTTCTCTGCATGTCATCATTTGCAGCGCTCGGTGCGGACCTCCGTTTCACCGGCCGCCTGCTCCGTAAGAATCCCGGATTTTCGCTGATCGCCATCGTATCCATGGCCCTCGGCATCGGCGCCAGTTCGTCCATATTCAGCCTTGTTTACGCTGTTCTTCTCGACCCCTACCCGTACAAGGATGCCGACCGCATCATCGCCCCCGCCTTCTCGAATAAGCGCGGCCCGGCCGGACGCATGTTCTATACGGTTCCGGATTTTCTTGACATTCAGAGCAATAGTAAAACAATTGAGGACGCATTCCTTGCCGACCAGCGACCCTTCATAGCGACAGCGGGCATTCCGGACCAGGTACGGGGAGTGGCGTATTCGCCGAACGCTTTCGACTTCATGGGCGTGCCTGCTTTGCGTGGACGTACCTTTACGCCCGAAGACATCCCATCGCCGCAGGCGCCGCCCCGCATCGCGGTCATCAGCTATTTGTTCTGGCAGCGCCATTTCAACCGGGAGCCGAATGTCATCGGAAAGCCGCTGCAACTGGATCATCAGGATTACACGATTATGGGAATCCTGCCGCCCAGGTTCACCTGGAACGATGCCGAGGTCTACGTTCCTTTGGCCATGGTTCCCGATGCCACCCACCCAATTGCCACCATGGCCCGCATCAAAAAGGGGCTTAAACTCGAGGCCGCCAACGCCGAACTGCAGGCCATGACGGAACGCTTCGCGAAACGAAACCCCGATGTCTATCCGAAGGACTTCCATTTCCATCTCCAGTTCCTGAACGACTGGCTGCTTGGAAAGTTTCAGGGCACTCTGTTGATCCTGCTCGCCGCGGTCGCATTTCTGCTGTTGATCGCGTGCGGAAATGTTTCCATCCTGCTCCTCGCGCGGTCGGCGGCGCGCCGGAAGGAAATTGCGGTGCGGGTGGCGCTCGGTGCGGCCCGCCATCGAATTGTGCGGCAATTATTGACGGAATCCGTGCTGCTCTCCCTTGCCGGAGGCGTAATCGGTATCGCGCTGGCGTATGTGGGGGTGCCGCTGCTGGTCGCGCTGATGCCGGAATATTCAGTGCCCCACGAAGCTGCCATTCAGGTGAATGGCGCCGTGGTGTTATTTACATTTGCGATTGCGACCGTCACGGGCATCCTGTTTGGCATGGCTCCCGCGCTGCAACTCGCGAAGACCGACGTGCGCGATGCTATGCAGGATACGGGGCGGGGCTTCGTGGGCAGTGCGCGCGCCGGCAAGGCTCGCAGCGCTTTGATTGTCGCGGAAGTCGCACTCACGATGGTGCTTCTGGTGGGCGCCGGTATAGCCATCAGAGGCTTCATTGCGCTTATGGAGACACGTCTCGGTTTCGACCCGTCGAACGTGCTTGTAGCGCAGATGAACTTGCCCGCGGGTTCATACAAGACGTGGAGTTCGCGGGCGGCGCACCTCAACCGGATGCTCGCCAGACTGCAGGCTACGCCTGGGATAATTGCCGCCACGGGTACGCTGACCGCAATGCCGCCCTACGTGGGATTCGACGGGGATTTCGAAATACCCGGACGGCCGAAAGGAAGTGCCGACCAGAAAACGCGCATCGGCCTGATCGGTGGAGATTATTTTGCCGCGCTGCGGGTGCCTGTTCTCAGGGGCCGCATGTTTTCGCAATCCGAGACGGCGCGCTCGCAGCGCGTAGGCGTCATCAACGAAGAGATGTTGAATAAGTATTGGCCCGGCGGCAACCCGATCGGCGCCAAAGTTCATATCCCGAATCTGAATTTCAAGGGAGATGCGGAGGTTCTGCGACCGCCGGACGCCGATGAGCCAATCGAGATTGTCGGCGTGGTTGCGACCATACGGAACCGTGGGTTGACAGACCCTTCCGAGGCCGCGATTTATATTCCGTGGACTGTCCTCACGCCGCCCGGCGCCACCTTCATGGTTCGAACCACGGGCGACCCGAACAAGATGGTGAATGCGATCCGGCAGCAGGTGCGCGCGGAGGATCCGGATCAGCCGCTCACACAGATAATGACGCTCGATGAGCGAATGCGGGCAGCAACCGCCTATCCGCGCTTCAGTACAACCCTCTTCAGCATCTTCGCCGGAGTGGGATTGTTACTCGCCGCGTCCGGCCTCTATAGCGTCGTGTCCTACGTGGTGGCGAGACGCACACACGAATTCGGCATCAGGATGGCGCTCGGCGCGCGAACGGCCGACGTGCTTCGCCTGGTTGCCGGCATGACCGCGCGGCTGATGGTCATTGGCATCGCGATCGGGCTCGCATGCAGCCTTGCTCTCAACCGGGTCATCGCCAATTACGTGACCGGCTGGGACCCCAAAGACCCGCTCGCATTCCTTGCGGTGATCGCCACTTTGCTCGGCGCTGCGCTGCTTGCGTCCTTGCTGCCGGCCCGCCGTGCCATCGCCATCCAGCCCATGACAGCGCTGCGCCATGATTAGCACTAGCGTTCCTTCGCGGGATTCCTGACAGACCCTCCCCAGGGCACGGTCACCTCATCCGTCCGGGATCTGCCCGAGCCTGAACGGCTCGAACCGGCTTGTCCCCGCCGTTCTCGGCGGCTGGCAATGGATCGGGATCTATAGCTATGTCACCGGCGAGGCAATGAGGTTACTGGCGGGAAAGGACCGATCGCTCACGAACCTGGATAACGACCGCGCGGCCAGGCGACCAATACGGAAAGACCGCGCTGCCCTCGCAGCGGTCCGGACGAATGTGGATACCGGTTTTCTGAAGAACTTCTTCTCTCTGAAGTCGCATGAAAGCCTGCACATGCAGATCCGCGCCGAGATGTTCAACGTGTTCCATCACGCCGAATTCAACTACCCGACATTGACGCGCAACAGCGGAACTCCAGTCTGCGAAGTGGCTTGACCCCGGGCGCAGACTTACTTTCTACTTATCCTGATACGGATCCGGAATTACTTCACCAGAATCGAAGGTGACGTGCCCGTAATCGAGGTAGCCGCGGTATCCGTCACGGTAATCGACTGCAATCCCGCCGTATTGAACGTAACCGCAAAGGTGGCCATACCGGTCGCAAGCGCCGCATCCGCCGGAATCGTCGCAGTCCCGTCCGTGCTTGTCAGATGAACCGTATCCGTGTAACTCGTCGCGATATTGCCCTTGTAATCGAGCGCCGTCACCGTGAAATTAACTGTATCGCCCACGTTGACAGACAACTTGTCCGGACTAACCACCAAATGATTTCCCAGCCCTGGAACAGCCACCGGGAAGGTAACCACGTTACTCACAAACGCCTGTTGCGCAATCGTCATTTGGGTTGCCGTATTCGATGCAAGGCCAGAATTAAGCTGGAACTGCACGTAATAAACCCCGACCGCGCCCGGCAACAATCCCGCGCTCACCACATTCGCGGTAGTTCCACCGGTCAAAATCGAATCGACAGGCACCGCGGGCGGATTCGCCGACCCGCCCGGGAAAACACGCCCCGTGTCGGTATCCTGCGGATTCGTCACACCCAGGCCAGTCGCGAACGTATACAGTAGTTCGCCCGGCACCGCCGGATTATCCTGACTAACCATCTGCCCTTCCACATTCGAGCAGCACAGCGTTGGGTTATACGCCGTTAGCAGCAACAGCGCCCCTGCCGTGTTGGTGGTCGCGGTCGTGACGCCAACGGTGACCGATATCCCCTCCCCTTGCGGACCCGGCGTGTTCGCCGTGAGTGCGATACGGAAGTATTCATTGGCTACCGACGCATGGACGTTCGGATCCGGCGCGCTGTTAATCGCGTTAATCAGGTGGTCTCGGATAGTGGCAAGCGTATCCGCCGCCACCACCGTGTAGTTGTACGCATTACTGTTGATCGTGATAGTGGCAACGTCGCCTGCCTGAACGGTCCCGTCCACGCCAACCAGATCGAACGCGCTGCTCGACCCGTGGAAAATGATCCCTTTGCGCGGATCGTTGCCCGGTTCCGCAAACAATCCAGGGTTTTGCGGCACGATCGTCGATGCCACCGGCGTTGTCACCGTCACAGAGCCATCCGCGTGCTGATTCCTTACGTAGATGCTGACGCTGGTTCGGTCCTGCGCTTCGTTCATCATCTGCACGTTGGCCTGTGTGGGGGAAACGAACAACAGCGGCGCCGGCACCCCATCCACGTATACCGTGCAGCCTTTCAAAGTAGTCGGCAGATAATCCTGCGTCATATCGGCGGTCGCCGTGGAATCGCAGAGGTTTTTCCCGTTCACCTCAATCACCGTGCCCGGCGCAATCTGCGATGGATTCTGCAGATAAATATTCAGCGTCGTGCCGCTCGTCGTCGCAACCACGGTTGCATTGGTGGAAACGCTGGCCGCCAGGGTAATGTTCCCGCCGTTTGTGCCCGGCAATCTCGCGGTAAGTACCACCGCAAGAGCGGAAAGGTTCGTGGTGGCGCTTACGTTTGCGTCCGGAGCCGCGTTGATGTTCTTTGCCAACCCCTGGACAATCGTCTCCAGCGTATCGTTGGCCTTCACCGCGTACGTGTAGCCCCCGCCGTTGATCGTGATCGTGACCGTGTCTTTAGCCGTTGCCGACCCCGAGATGGTGACCGTACCCAGAGCATAAATCTGCTGGCTGGCGGCATTGCGAACGCCGTCGAGCGGAACATTCTGGATCGCCGGCGAGTAAACTACCACCCGTCTGTTGAACCCGTCGCTCACGTACAGATTCGTGCCGTCCCAGGCAAGTGATGTCGGTGTCTGAAAAGCGTTGGAGCCGTCTGGATTCTCGCCCGTATGGTCGCTAAACTCATCCGGCTGCCCCAGAATAATGTCCGGGCTGGCACCGCTGGCCTTCGGAATGGAGTTGAAAATCAAAACCCGGTCGTTGCCGCCATCCGCCACATAGAGCCGCTTGCCGTCTGAGATCACGAACCGCGGAAAAGAAAGCGTTGCGCCGCACCGCGTCGGGAAAACCGGAGTGTTGTCCGAATCCGTACTGGTGGATTGGCAAAGCACGGACTTCACGCCCTTGGGATTGTTAGAGGAATCAACCGTCGCATCGGTGATCGTGAAGCTGTTGTTCTCCGCCGAGGAGACCAGATCCGGCTGACCCAGCGCGATATCCGCGGGCGCCCCGTTAGATGTCGGAACTGTATTCCAGATCAGCACGCGGTTCTGCCCAAGATCCGCCACAAACAAGCGGACGCCATCGGAACTCACCGCAATGGGCGTCTGCATGTTATCCGCGGCCGTAGTGGGCTGTTTCGATGTCAGGTCGGGCTGCACGAAGGCCGTAAATGACGACTGGCCCACCACCACATCCGCCGGAGCGTTATTCGAGGTGGGAATCTTGTTATAGATCAGAATCCGGTTGTCCTGCGTATCGGCAACGAACAGCTTTCCGTTGCTGATCCAAACGCCTTCCGGTCCGCGCAGGGAGGTCTGAGTGGGGGGCGATGCGGTCCCGTTGTGCGTGAAATCCGCCTGCCCGATCACAACATCCGCGGGCTGTCCATTGGCGCGCGGCAGGGAGTTCCAGATCAGCACGCGGTTATTGTCGGTATCCGAAACAACCAGGACCTTGCCATCGCTCGCCACGCTTGTCGGCGCGCGCATCCCGGTTGAGCTGAGACTTCTGGATGTCGAAACGAAATCGGGCTGCCCCAAAACAAGACTGGCCACGCCGCGGCAAGCCCCGCAGGTGCTGCCCAAAACGTCCGGCCTGTCGGTTGGACTCGGGTAGGTATTCAGATCGCTAAACCGCAAAACGCGGTTGTTGTTGGGCGTAGAACCCAGGCGATTCGCATCCACTACCCAAAGCGTGCCGTTCGCAAAAGCGAGGCCGGCGGGAGATCCAATCAACTGATTCGTGGCGCCAAAATCGGCCAGTGTAAAATTTTTTTGTCCAAGAACGAGGCGGGCGGCCTGACCGGTATTAAAATCCGGGGTTTGCGCGGAAGCGCAGGCTGCCACAACACCCGCCAACAGAGTTACGGCGCGGGAAGACTTCATCTTATATGTGTGAGACCCAATGGAAAATTGAAGGTTTAAACAACTGAGTATATCAGGGGCAAGTAACATGCCACACAGCGATGCCTGATACCGCCGGGCCGCCTCGTTGCTACACTGGCCCCATGCCGGAAGCTCCACTTGAGGTTACCCCCGCCGAGGTAATGGCCAGAATCAACGCCGGAGAAACGATTCGGATGATCGATGTCAGAGAAACGGGAGAGCACAATATCTGCCGGATCGAAGGCGCCCGGCTCATTCCGATGAATTCTATCCCTAACCATTTACAGGAGTTGGATTCCGAAGGCCCCATGCTGATCGTCTTCTGCCACCATGGCATCAGAAGCCTTTCCGTCGTGGATTGGCTGCGCCGCCAGGGCGTGGAAAACTGTCAGAGCATGTCGGGCGGCATCGACCTTTGGAGCTTGACGGTTGACCCGTCGGTTCCGCGCTACTGACCATGCGCGAATTCCCGTGTAGTGCCCACGGGACACACTCTGGGCCAAATCCGTCACAGGCGCCCGGCGAAAGAGCGGTATCGAAGGCGAATTTCCGCCCGGGAAGCGGAGCTGTCAGCGGACGCTTCGGATGAGACGGCGCACTGTCGGGTGCTCGGTTTCCGGCAGCATGGCGTCGGTAAAGACAGCCATGGTCTCAGCCAGCTTGTCGATATCGGCCCCTTCCTCGAACGTCATCTCCTGCTCAATCCAGTTCGAAAGAGGGATGTTGCGGAAGAAAATCCGCTCTTGCCGAATGAGGCTTTTCTTGCTTAAAAAGAAGGCTTTATGCTCGCGAATGTAAGATCTTTCTTCAACTCGGATTTCCGCAAGAAAATCGTCCAGCGCCTGCCGCCGGCTCGACTCCTCGGCGTTCCTGAGCGACCCATCCATGAATTCCTTGCGAGCCTCCAGAGTGGCGCGCAACGCGGCAAGCTCTTCACGCTGCTTAGACAGAAGAACCTCCATACGGGACTGCATTAGAAAAAAAACAAGACCGCCGGTCCCGAGAACGCATAAAGCGCTCCAGGCAACCCATAATAGGGCGCTCATGTTTTAGAGTGTATCGCGAAAATCAGCTCGTGCCGTCGATCTTTGCATCCGAGAACGCCCCGGCGATCACGCCAAACCGGAACGTCACCAGCGCAATCAGGCCAGTCTTGATCCGGTAGAGCATGCCTGTCAGGAAGCCGTGGTGCTTCCCCAGAAACACGGCCGTGCCCACCGCGCGATCTCCCGCGAGGGCGCTTGCTTTCATTGGCGATAGGGCAGCGTCGTGTATGGCGGGAACGTCCGTGAGCACAATCAGCTTCCGGCCTGCCCGTTTCACCTGAAAACACAATTCGATATCGCTTCCATAGTTGCCGTAGTGCTCGTCTATCTGTCGGAGCGCCCGCAAAAAAGATGTGCGGAAGAGGATCGCCGCGCCGGAAACGCACTCGGCGGCGATTTCTCCTGAACCCTCCACAGGTCTGAGCGAAGGGTCGGGTAGTGAAGGCGTTGGAAGTGGTCTCACCTGCGGAACTCTCGCGCCCGCTTCGTCAGTCAGGACCGGACACACCGCCCCCACGTCCTGACGCGCTTCCAGAAAATCGGCGAGTCGCGAAACGTTCTCGCCCGAAATTGCCGCATCGTCATGCAGAATCAGAATGTATTCGCCGTCCGCCGCGCGCACCCCGATATTCAAGGCCTTGGTAAGGCCAAAGTTCTTCGGCAGCCGAATGAAGCGCGCGCCCGGGAAATCGGCTTCGTCAAGCGCCGAAGTGTTGTCGCGAGACCCGTTATCCACCACCAGAACCTGATGCGCGGAACCCAGTGCTTCCAGGCCGCGGCGCAGCTTATCGGCGCGGTTGTGCGAAACAATCACGGCGGATATCCGTTTCGGCTGCGCTTCCGGTTGGGTTAGATCTGGTTCAGGAGTCAATTTGTCATTGTACGGGATTCCCGGGTTCCCGTGATCGGGATCGGACCAGCGCGGAATATTCAGTTCCGGTCCGACTTGTCCGTCCCGGTTCAACGAAGGGAAATCATGACGGGCGGCGGATCGCAGGCGACGGCGAAACCCGCATTACTGTTCTGGCACCCCTAAAAGGTAATGCTGCCCAGAACCACCGGATGACGCGCGCCTGTTGCGGAAGGCAAATTCCCCGGCAATTTCCGAAAGCTTCTCCACGCGAGAATGGCGAACGCGATCGCTTCCTTGGCATCCGGATCGATACCGAATTCAGCTGAAGTAACCACTTTCACCCCCGGAAGAAATGCCGCCAATTGACCCATTAGTTGCTCGTTATGCACACCTCCGCCAGACGCGATCAACTCGCTCGTATCGGGCGCGAATCTCTTAACCCCGAGGGCAATAGTCGCCGCCGTAAACGCAGTCGCGGTCGCAATCAGATCTACCGTGCCGGCTCCCGTCCCAAGCAGTCGCCCGACGAAATCCTGGCCGTACTGCTCTCGTCCCGCCGTCTTTGGCGGCTTGGTCTGAAAGTACTTATCTTTGAGAAGCTCGTCGAGAAGATCGCGCAGGACATGCCCCCCGGCCGCGATCAATCCGCCGCGATCGTAATGATTCCGGCCTTCCGAATGCCTGGCTGCCAACTGATCTATCACCATATTGCCAGGACCCGTATCGAACCCCCGAACCTCCTCCGCCGCACCGCCCGCCGGCAGCGCGGTGATGTTCGCGATTCCGCCAATATTCAGCGCCACACGATTCACGCGGACGCTTCGAAACAGCAGATAATCGACAAACGGGACCAGCGGCGCACCCTGTCCGCCCGCCGCCATGTCCCGGGTACGAAAATTCGAAACGACAGGAATTTTTAATCGCTCGGCGATCACGGAGGGCTCCCCAATCTGCAACGTGTTGCCGCCCGGTTTTCGACCCTCGTGGTAAACCGTCTGTCCATGGCACCCCACCAGTTGAACGGATTCGAGCGGAACCTTGCCCTTTCGGCAAACCGATTGAACCGCTTTGGCGTACAACTCCGCCAGTTCGAAGTTCAGGCGCGAGATCTCCGCCACCGAGCCGCCAGAGTCCGCCACGCCGAGAATTCTCGTTCTAATCGCCGCGGGCCATGCTGTTGTCGCGTGCGCCAGGGTCTTGACAAGCTTGCCGTTGAAATCGACAATCGCCACATCAATTCCATCGAGCGAGGTGCCGCTCATGATTCCGGCGATACGCATCCCCTGAGTTTATGATGTCATTCATGTCCGCCCTTCGGATAGAAATCGTCAAGCGACCGGATGGCGGAGGCGTGCTTCGATGCACGCGCGACGATGGTTCTGTCACCTGGCAAAAACAGTCCCGGCACGCTGCGCTTTTCGCCCTTCATGACCTCACGCATTTTGCGGTCGAACAAACCCTCGGATATCGGCACGGTTTTTTCGGACTGATCCGCCAGGGTTGGGATACGGATGACACCGGAGGCAAAGGCGCGCGCGGACCGCTGCCGCCTGAAGCCATGGAGGTGGAGCGCATTGTCGGCGCCTTCGACTCCGAGCGCAATGTCGGTGTCCTCTGGAGCACGGAAGAATTCGAAGAACACGCGCGGCAACAGCTCACGGCGGAGCAGATCCAGTCCGTTCGGAGACTGCGTTCTGACTTGTTTCAGAAATGGGCCGCCGTGCCTCCGGGCGGAAAACTCGAACTCACTTTCGACCCAGCCTGAGTCAATTCCTGTGGCGTGAGCGGCTCGGCGGATTCAGCTCGTTACAGAGGCGGCGACCACGAACCACAGGTTGTTAGCGGTACCGGCCCCGCAGTTCGTTGAGCCGCACTTGCGCGAGTTCCACAAAGGCGTGAAGTCCCGTAAACACCCCGACTTTACTGCCTTCGGCATGGTTCCAGCGGACCGGCACCTCGGCGATTTGGAATCCGCGTTTATACGCGATAAACAGCACTTCCACATCGAACCCGAAGCGCTCCAGCGTCTGCCGCGAAAAGACATCCTGCGCGACATCCCGCCGAAACAGCTTAAACCCGCATTGGGTATCCGCGATATGCAGCCCCGTAGCCGCCCGCATCACCAGATTGAAAACTTTGCCCGCTGCTTCACGAATGCCCGGCTGATGCACGCCAATCAGTGAACGGTCGAGCGCGCGCGAACCAATCGCAATATCGGCCCTGCCGCCCGCTACCGCTTTCCACAGCTTCTCGAGTTCATCGATTGGCGCCGAGAGATCGGCATCTGTGAAGAGGCACCAGTCGCCCTTGGCCCGCAGCATTCCATGGCGTACCGAATAACCCTTGCCGTGATTGCCCGGATTGCTCAGCACCCGGATGTTCGGGTTATTCGCCGCAAATTCCATCGCGCCTGCAAGCGTGCGGTCTTTCGAGCCGTCGTCCACCACCAGGATTTCGTGAAAATCCCAGCCGGCCGTTTCAGTATATTCTTCGATGCGGCGAAGAGTATCCGGCAACCGCCCCTCCTCGTTATAGGCGGGCACAATGATGGAGAGGGATCGCGTCAAGAGGCTGAGTTTTGAACGAACACTTATAATAACTAATTACCCCCACAAGGAGATCAGATTGTCGCTGGAAGACGGATTGTTCGAGCAGCGCGCCGCGCGCGTAAGTGAGATTGAGGCCCTGGGATTTAAGCCTTACGGTCAACGGTTTGACTTCACGCACACCATTCCGAACGTTGTGGCCGCTTACTCGGGCAAGACCGCCGAGGACCTGGTTCCCGAGATCCGCGTCCGCATCGCCGGTCGGATTCAGACCATTCGCAGCAAGGGTAAGGCGGGCTTCATGCACATTCAGCAGAACGGCGGGCGCTTTCAGCTTTACGTTCGAAAGGATGCTGTCAGTGAGCGCGATTTCCACCTGTTCACGATACTCGACGCCGGCGATATCATCGGAGCTGAAGGGTATCTGTTCATCACCCGCACCGGCGAACTCAGCCTGCATGTGGAGAAGCTTGAATTTCTTTCAAAGACGCTTCTCGCCATGCCTGAAAAGTTCCACGGACTCGAAGATGTGGAGACCCGATACCGGCAGCGCTATCTCGATCTGATTTCGAATCCCGAAGTGCGCGAGGTCTTCGTTACTCGCGCGAAAGTCATTTCGTCGATTCGCCGCCAACTGGAAGAACGTGGTTTCATCGAAGTGGAAACACCGATGATGCAGCCCGTTTACGGCGGCGCCGCGGCACGTCCCTTCGTCACGCACCACAATACTCTTGACGTCGATCTTTATCTGCGCATCGCGCCGGAACTCTACCTGAAGCGTCTCGTTGTCGGCGGGCTCGACCGCGTTTACGAGATCAATCGCAATTTCCGCAACGAAGGCGTTTCCACCCGTCACAATCCCGAATTCACCATGGTGGAGTTCTACCAGGCTTACACCGATTACCGCGGCCTGATGGACTTCACCGAACAACTGCTGCGTCAGGTTGCCATTGATGCAACCGGCGGCACGGTCGTAAGTTATGGGGACCTGCAACTGGATTTCGGCAACATGCGTCGCCTGACTATGAGGGAGGCGGTTCTCGAATTTTGGGAAGGCGAAGGTAAGCCTTCAGCCGGGGACATACGCAGCCCCGAATGGCTGAAGGGCGCCACCGGAAAGGGGACTCCCGGTGAGGCGCTCGCTCAGCTGTTCGAAATTCATGCCGAGAAGAAGCTGGTGCAGCCGACTATCGTTTACGAATTCCCCATAGAGGTTTCACCGCTGGCCAATAACAGCCCGGACGATGCCGATATGGTCGACCGCTTTGAGGTGTTCATTGCGGGCATGGAAATCGGCAACGCGTACACCGAGCTCAACAATCCGATGGAGCAGCGCCGCCGCTTCGACGGGCAATTGCGGATGCGCGAGGGTGGCGACGATGAGGCGCATCAAATGGATGAGGATTATTTGCGCGCGATGGCGTATGGATTGCCTCCCACTGCCGGTGAAGGCCTCGGAATCGACCGTTTAGTCATGCTTCTGACGAATTCGCAGTCCATCCGCGACGTGATTCTGTTCCCGTTGCTCCGGCCGGAAGGCGAAATTGGCATGGCTGACAAGTTGCGCCGTCTCGATGCTTAGATGACGTCTTTCGAACTCTTCGTCGCCGGCCGGTATTTGCGAGCGCCCCGCAAGGAAAAAGTGATTTCGGTCATCACCGTGATTTCGATTGCGGGCGTGGCCGCGGGAGTGATGGCCCTTATCATCGCGCTCGCTGTGAACAACGGATTTCGCGATACGCTGCAGCGCAATCTTCTCGGCGCCACCGCGCACGTGAATGTACTTCGAAAAGATCCGGGCCAGGGAATCGCTGACTGGCGCGAATTGGTGGAAAGGCTGCGAACCCTCCCGCACGTGATCGCAACCGCGCCCGTGCTTTACGATCCGGTGTTAATGGACGGCGCGCAGAGCTATAAGAGCGTTGTTCTGAAGGGCATCATTCCAAAGAGCGAGATAGCGACCAGTGACATGCTGAAGCATCTGAAAGCTGGCTCGCTCGATCGACTGACAGATGACGATGGTGGCCTGCCCGCGGTCATTCTTGGATCGAAACTGGCTCAGGATGCCGGCTTAAGCGTGAATAGCGTGGCCACTTTGATCAGCCCGCAAGGGAAGCTGACTCCCATGGGACCCTTGCCGAAGTCGCAGCGTTTCCGGGTTGTGGGCATCTTCGAATCCGGCTTTTACGAAATCGATCAGGCGTGGGCCTATGCGCCGATGGTGTCGGTCCAGAAGTTATTAGGGGTTGGGGACGTGGCCAACGCAATCGAACTCCGCTTGGACGATCTTTACCTCGCGCCGTCGGTTGCCGTAGCCGCCGAGCACCTCGCGGGCAATCGCTACACCTCCACGAGTTGGGAGGATCAAAACAAGGAACTGCTTCACGCCCTCAAGATGGAGCGCGCGGTCACCGCGATCACCATTGGACTGATCGAACTCGTTGGCGCGCTCAACATCCTCATCACGCTCACCATGATCGTGCTAACCAAATATAAAGACATCGCCGTCCTTCTCTCCATGGGAGCGCGCCGCGGTCAAATCCGGCGCATCTTCGTCATGCAGGGTGCTCTGATCGGGCTTGTCGGAACCTCGCTAGGGCTTATTGTGGGCTATACGTTCTGTTACTTCGCCGATAAGTATCACTTGATCCGGCTTGATGAGGCCGTCTATGCGCTGAGTTTCGTTCCGTTCGAACCGCAGCCTCTGGATGGCGTTTGGATCGCCCTTGCGGCCATGACCGTCAGCCTGCTGGCGACCCTCTATCCCGCGCGCAACGCGACCCGGGTTACTCCTGTCGAGGTCTTACGATACGAATGACAAAGCCCAAAACCGCCGCCCGGCGCAAAGAGCGCGTCGACGCGATTCTAAGAATTCTGAATGAGATGTATCCCGGGGTCACCTGCGCGTTGCATCACAGCAACGCATGGGAGCTTCTTGTCGCGACAATACTTTCCGCTCAATGTACGGACGTGCGCGTGAACATGGTGACGCCGGGGCTCTTCAAAAAGTACCCCACCATTCAGGACTTCGCGGCCGTTAAGCCCGAAGTGCTCGCCGAAGACATTCGCTCCACGGGGTTCTTCAATAACAAGGCTAAGTCCATCGTCGGCGCGGCTAAGAAGATCCTGAATGAGTTCGGAGGCGAAGTTCCGCGCACCATAGAGGAACTCGTCACGGTTCCAGGCGCTGCGCGAAAAACGGCCAACGTGGTTCTCGGGACCGCATACGGGATCGCTTCGGGAATCGTCGTCGATACCCACGTGCAGCGCATCTCACGCCGGCTCGACCTCACGAAACACGACGATCCGGTCAAAATCGAGCAGGATCTGATGAAGATCATCCCGAAGGACCGCTGGATTCTGTTCTCGCATCAAATGATTCACCACGGGCGTGCTCTATGCGTCGCGCGCAATCCGAAGTGCGCGGAGTGTGGACTCTACAGTCTCTGCTACGCGCCGGATAAGACGGCATGACAGGTATGTCCCGCGTGGCGTTCATGCTTGCGCTCTGTGGGGCCATGGTCGGGTTCGCCGTTTCGATCTTTGTGCCCCGGCGGTATAAGGCGGAGGCTCGGTTTGCGTTCAACAGCGCTTACGCGGCGAATGCGCAGGCAATCTTCGAGGGTGCATCCGAGGTCACCCTTCTTCCGCAATCGCTGGAACTCATGATCCGGCAAAGTCCCAATTTCAAGAACCAGCTTTATGTCGAGGCGGCCGGCGAAATTGTTGCCGAGGTGCGCAGCGCCATTGTTCTGAAGCTCTCGGGCGGTAAAGGCTCGATTGAATATGAAGACGACAACGTCGATACCGCGCTTGAAGTTACAAGGGTCCTGCTGAGCCAATTCGGCGACAACGCGGCCCGAATCGCCAACGCCCAAAAGGGGACTGACGTGATTCGAATCGTCAGGACGCCCGAGGCGGGACTGACCGGGTTGACACCCTGGCGATTGACGATTGCGGGGCTCGCCTCCGGGTTGTGTGCCGCGCTGTTGATCTGGATGCTGCTGCCGCGCCAAACGAACTCATGAATATCGCATTCCGAAACTTCGAGCCTGGCGATGAGGTTGCATTTCGCGAGTTGAACGAAGCCTGGATCGTGAAACATTTTGCGATCGAAGAGCCCGATCTGGAGATTCTGGGTAACCCTGTTGCGAAGATCATTCGCCCCGGCGGTCAGATCGTTATGGCGGTGATGGGCGGGGCGGCGATCGGATGCTGTGCCCTAATCCCAACAGGGCCCGGCGCGTTTGAACTTGGAAAGATGACGGTTCGTGAAGACTGCCGGGGGATGGGCGCGGGGAAGCGACTTCTTCAGGCGACTATCGATCGGGCATTGAAGATGGGCGCGACGCGTTTGTATCTCGAATCGAATGCCAAACTGCCGGATGCGATCCACCTTTACGAGTCGGTCGGGTTTCGGCACCTTCCGCCGGAACGGGTAAAGCCGTCGCCTTATGCGCGGTCAGGCGTGTATATGGAGCTGGTTTTCGCTTCGTAAACGAACGACGGTGCTAAGCCACATCTCGCCTCGGAATCAGCCTTCCAAATCCCAGATTGCAAATGATCTCAACCAGGCTGCCGTTCAAGTTCCGAAACAACCTCTTCTTCAAGCCCACGTAAGGCTGCGTGCCGGCAAACAGATCCTGCATCACGCTCCGGAATTTCGGGCTTAGCCGGGTAAACTGCACCATTCGGCTGGTCACCGATCCCCATAGAAACGTCCCATGGAAAACGCGATGCGCCAGCCGCGACCCGAACTCGAGATCCCCCACGAAATCCCGCCGCAGCGCTTTCCGATACACGGCGCCCGCCGTCTCGGGAGCCCCCTCAAGCAGAGCCTCGGTAGCCAAATCCGCCGAACGCATCGCGTAGTAGAGCCCTTCGCCGGTGATCGGGTCCACAAGACCCGCCGCATCGCCAACCGCCATCCATCCATCGCCAGCCACGCGATTCCTCTTCCACGCCGGAGTGTCCAGGCAAGGCAGCAGATGACTGTAGAACGTGGCCCCCGCTCTTTGAATCCCCTGATCGTCCATGTAGCGCTCGAGCCGAACCCGCAGCGCCGCCGCGGTTTCACCCTTGCCGCAAATCCCGACAGAAAGATGACCGCACCGCGGAAATACCCAAATGTATCCTTCCAGCTGAGGCAGGAATTGTATGTCGATCCGCTTCCGATCCCCCGGCACGTAATACCCCAGCGCGCTCATGGAATCGCCGGAGGTGAGTTCTGTTCCGAAGTCGCGCAAAGGGTTGCGCGCGCCGGTTGCGACAATACAGTAATCCGCTTCGAGTGAGCGGCCCTTCGTCCTCAGATTCCAGCCTGACCCCGCACGCTCAATTTTGAGCACGCGCGTCTTCTCGATCTGTGCGCCCGCGCGTTGCGCCCGATCGAGCAGCATGCCGTTCAGATCGTAGCGGGAGTAAATCAACAGTGGCCGGTCAAGCTCCAGCGTGACGGATGCGCTTTTCGGAGCCGACAACACGGTCTCCGTAATAATCTTTTTCGGAGTGTCATTTTCCTGAAGAAACGGATACTGCGAATACGCCTTCCAGGTGAGGCCTCCGCCGCAGGGCTTTTCCCAGGCAAGCTTCTCGTCGAAAACAACTGTCTCGACTCCCGCGGAGGCCAGCCGCTCTGCCGCGAAAGCACCCGACGGGCCGCCACCAAGGATCGCGACCTTCATTTGAGAAACCTATTTCTTCGCGCCGTCGAGAGCCGGATGTCCGGGGGGGAGCTGCGTTCCGTTGCCCGCGGCGGGAGCCTGCCCGGGGCCGCCAGGCATCGCCGGGTGACCGGGGGGCAGCTGAGTTTCGTTGCCCGTGATAGGCGGCGCGGTGGGCATCGGCGCCCCGCTTCCGCCATCGGGAGGCGCCTGCGCGGCATGCTTCTGCAGATCGCCGTTAGCGCGTTTTTTAATGTGCCATTCGTTGTTCTTGCGCTCCATCGTGTAGTTCATGCTCATCATGGGCGGACTGCCCTTCGCGGCGAATGAAACTACAGCATCGGCCTCCTGGCCGCGGAATGAAACTGAGACAACATTGACGTCCATTGCGCCTACGTTTACGTCTTTCGGAATGTCATGCAAAACACCCTGTTTGACAGCTTCCAGCGTGTCGATGTTCTTCGAGCAGCCCGACAGGGCGACGAATGCGAGAGCGCCTAATAATGCAGATTTCACTGTCCGATTATACCCACCGCGCCGGTGGCCGACAGAATCGCGTCCACCAGGCCCGCCACGGTGTATTCGGTGGCCTGAACGCGCGGTTCGATGGAATAGTTTCTGAGCGTGGCGCTGGTGACAGGTCCGATGCTGGCCGCTTTGATCCCGTCGAGAGCTGCCGGTTCGATGAGTTCGATCAGATTCGTGACTGTCGAGGAACTCGTAAAGGTGATCCAGTCCGGCTTCTTTCGCAGAATCTCAATGGCGCGTTCGGCCAGCCCGGTCGGCGGGACAGTGCGGTAAGCTTCCACCACATCCACCTCGCCGCCACGGGCCCGAAGCTCGTTAGGAAGTATGTCGCGAGCCACGGCGGCCCGCGCAATTAGAATCCGCGCACCGCTCAAATCGAAGGCTGCCAGAGACTTCAGCAGGCCCTCCGCGACGTATTCGCTCGCCAGCACATCGACCTTAATATGGAACTGCTGAAGCGCTTCCAGTGTCGCCGGCCCGATGGCGCAGATACGACCCCGTATGGAGCGGAGATCGGCGCTGCTCGCGTCCAGACGGTCAAGAAAATGCCGGACGCCGTTGGCGCTGGTAAAGATGAGCCAGTCGTAATCGGCCAAATGCGAAATAGCATTATCCAGTGGACCGTAATCGCTTGCGGGCTGGATTTCAATGGTGGGCAATTCGATTACGTCCGCGCCTGACTGACGCAACTCGGCGGTCAATGTACCCGCCTGATCCCGCGTGCGCGTCACCACCACCGTCTGACCGAACAGCGGTAACTTCTCAAACCAATTCAGCTTTTCCCGCAGCCCAACCACTTCGCCGATGATGAACGTGGCCGGCGGCTTTAAGCCCTTCTGCTGGATCAGGGCAGGCAGTGTTTCGAGGGTGCCTGTTAGGACATCCTGATCTGGCCGCGTACCCCAGCGGACCGCAATCGCCGGCGTATTGCCCGGCCGGCCGCCTTCGATAATGCGCTGCGCAATCTCGCCAAAATGCGAGACCCCCATGAATACAACCAGGGTTTCAGAGGTCCCCACCTTGCGCCAGTCGATGCTCTCAACCTGATGCCCGGTCACAAACGTGACCACCGAGGTGTGATCGCGATGCGTGAGTGGCACGCCCGCATAGGCCGCTATCCCCAATGGCGAAGTCACGCCAGGCACTACTTCAAACGGAATGCCGGCCTCCGCCAGCGCCTCCGCCTCTTCGCCGCCTCGTCCAAAGATAAACGGGTCGCCGCCCTTAAGCCTGATTACGTTCAAACCCCGGCGGCCGCGATCGACAAGCAACGCGCAAATCTCGTCCTGCGAAGCCGCATGATCGGACTTCTTCTTTCCGACGTAAATTCGCTCAGCCTCAAAGGGCGCTATCTTCAGCAGCTCCGAATTGGCCAGGTGATCGTAAAGGATGCAATCGGCGTGCTCCAGCAGCCGGCGCGCCTTGAGGGTGATTAGCTCCGGGTCGCCCGGTCCGGCGCCGACCAGGTACACCTTCTTCATAACGCTGTGTTGACCGCTTCCAGAATCGCGCCCGCGCCGCGCTGCAGCAGCACATGCGCCACGTTGCGACCGAGTTCCGCGGGCTTTGTGCAGTCGCCCGTGGCTGTGTAGCGGATCATGGTGCCGCCGTCAGGCGAAAAGACGCCGCCGGTCAGGAACAACTCCGTATTCTCGAGCGTCGCGTAAGCTCCGATTGGAACCTGACACCCGCCGCCGAGCTCGGCCAGCATGGCTCGCTCGGCACGAATCGCGAAGTGCGCCCAAGGGTCATCGAGAGGCTCGCAGGCAGCCAGCCCCGCGCTGTCCGTGAGTGTTTCAATAGCCAGCGCGCCTTGCCCCACCGCCGGAAGGATAAGGTCCGCGCGAAACGTCTCACTGATAATGTCGCCCCATCCGAGGCGCCGCAAACCGGCAGCCGCAAGCACGATGGCGTCGTAGTCGCCCTTCTCCACTTTATTGATGCGCGTATCCACGTTGCCGCGTATCGACTGCACATCGAGATCGGGACGAATCCTTTTCAACTGCGCAATGCGCCGCAGAGAACTGGTTCCCACACGCGCGCCGAATTTCAGGTCGCGAAGCTTTCCCCCTACAATTGCGTCGAGTGGTTCCACACGTTGCGGAACACATGCAATGGTGAGGCCCTTCGGGAGTTCAGTTGGCAAATCTTTGAGACTGTGAACCGCCAAATCGATACGACCCTCAAGCAAAGCGTCTTCGATTTCCTTTGTGAAAAGCCCCTTGCCGCCCACTTTGCTGAGCGGTACATCAAGGATCTTGTCGCCTTTCGTGTGGATCACTTCAATCCGCGAAACCACGCCGCGACCCTCAAGGCGTTGTTTGATGTAATTTGCCTGCCAGAGCGCCAGTTGCGATCCCCGGCTCCCGATCACCAACATATGAATCCAGTGTAACGGTCGGGCTCACAGGAAACAGATACACGCGCCTCTATCCGGCGACCCATACAGCGCTCACAACAGAACGTGCTCACTATCAAAACATCATCTGCGTCCTAACTGATATAATCGCCGCGCAGAGGAAAGTTATGTCAAACGAAACCACCCGCAGGATCTTTTTGGGAGCCGCCACCGCCGCCGCCGCAACGCGCGTCTGGGGCGCGAATGACCGGATTAATGTCGCGATCGTCGGACTCGGCGGGCGGGGCACCAATCACTTGAATACCTATTCGAAAATTACGACCGCGAGAGTTGCCGCGCTCTGCGACGTCAATCAGGCCGCGCGAGAGAAGGCTCAGGCCACGCTCCTGAAAGATACCAGCGAAAAGGCGAAAGAATTCGAAGACATGCGCGCCGTGTTTGCCGAACCCGGTGTTGACGCGGTTTCCATTGCCACTCCCAACCACTGGCATGCATTGGCTACCGTGTGGGCCTGCAAAGCGGGCAAAGACGTTTACTGCGAAAAGCCCGCCTGCTACAACGTACACGAAGGCCAGGTGATGATGCAGGTCGCGAAGGACACCAGGCGTATGGTGCAGATTGGTTCGCAGCACCGCAGCATACCTTTCAAGATCAAGGGAATGGAGGCTCTGCAGGGCGGCATCATCGGCAAGGTTCACACTGCGAAGGGCCTCTGTTACAAGCGCCGCGTTTCCATTGGCCACGCCGACGATCAGCCCGCGCCGCCTCCCGGAGTGAATTGGGATCTCTTCCTCGGCCCCGCCCCGATGCGCGCTTTCAACGAACTGCGGTTCAAGTACAACTGGCACTGGTTCTGGGACACCGGCAACGGCGACATCGGCAATCAGGGCGTTCACGAGATGGGCGTCGCGCGCTGGGGTATGGGCGATCCGCAATGGCCGCTCACTGCTGTCGCGTTCGGAGGAAAGTACGGCCCGGTGGATGACCAGGAGACCCCAAATACCCTCACGGCGGCTTTCGATTTTGGCGGGCGCGAATTGATTTTCGAGGTTCGCGGCTTGCTTACCGGCGGCGAGGGAATCCCTCCGGTCGGTCGTCGTCCCGCCGCTCCGAAAGGTGCGCCCACTGGAGCGCCGGCGTCGCCCGCTGCTCAGGCGCCAGCCGGCGGAAGCGCGCTGAACATCATGGTCGGCGACCTCTTTTACGGCACAGATGGTTGGATGTCGATGAACGACGGCGGCTATCAGGTTTACAAAGGCGAGAGCAATGAATTGGTGGCCGAAGAGAAGCCCGTGCGCGGCGAGGATTCCACTCGTCTGCACATGGAGAACTTTCTCTCAGCCGTGCGTTCGCGCAATTACGGCGACCTGCACGATGGCATCAACAACGCGTTCTACAGCGCCTCGCTCTGCCACCTGGCAAACATCAGCTACCGTACAGGTCGCAAGCTGACCCTGGAAGCCGGTCCGAAGTTCACAGGCGATCCGGCAGCAACAAAAATGTTGACCCGCGCCGTCTATCGCAAGGGCTACGAAGTATAAGCCCTCGAGTTGGGAAAGTGGGGCGGGCAATCCGCGCCCGATGCCACTCAAGTTTGTGGGGCGGACGCCCTCGTCCGCGCCACCCCGGTCCGCCCCACAAAAAACTTAAGTGGTATTGCGGCAATCCTGCCCGCAATCGCGTGTACCAAACTCGACACTGTAGCGCCGCGCGACACCCTGTCCCGAATCCGAACAACGCCCCGCCACCAATACCAAATATCCTGAACGTCTTACGCCGGAAGCTGAATTGCCTCGTCCCCGCCGGAGGCTGACGCCATGGCAAAAACCGAACGGCTCCGCGATGTATTGAGCGGATCCCCCACTCTCGAATACCTCAATCAAATGGGTGCATCCGGCT
>Ga0105240_10001118_pt1 | contig 47203 bp, 65 predicted proteins | sample KBSC54metaG_FD_80426 | JGI IMG/M metagenome (GOLD analysis project Ga0105240, IMG submission 80426) | Corn rhizosphere microbial communities from Kellogg Biological Station, Michigan, USA - KBS C5-4 metaG | ecosystem: Host-associated > Plants > Roots > Rhizosphere > Soil | place: Michigan, USA... | reverse complement strand
GGCGCTGAGGTAGCGGGCCTCGGTGATCGGGAGCTCCCCCGCTCTGCCTTCGATTCCCCACTCAGCGAGTGCGATCAAAAGTGCGTCCACGATCTGCTCACACTCGCCCTCGTGGTCGTTCACCATGGCGCCGTCCAACCGGGACTGAGCGTAGATCATGATCTGCACGCAGAGCTCACGGGTGCGCATCTTGCGCGGGTTATTGTCCCAACCCTTCGCGGGGGAAACGATATCCGTGGCCTTTCGATCGCGCTCGAAGACGATCGCGTGATCAAAGTACCCAGTGCGCGCCGTGCGCGATGGGCCGTACTCGAACGCAGATGGAAACTTACGAGCGCGCAGCTTCGCCTCCACGTCTTGCATGAGCTTGTATATCTGGCTCATAGCTGGACCTTCGTGGTGTCCACGATCTCACCGAGACGACGCGACCACGACGCGGGAAGCGCGCCGTTGGGTAGGATCCCGTACTTGCCGATCAAGTACCGCGCATAGTTCGGGCCGATCACGCAGCGTAAGACGGTGCCGTTCGCTACGAAGCGGAGCGCGGCTTGCACCGCGCCGGTGCGATGCAAGGTCAATTGCTTGTGTCCCGCCTGCGTGCTCAGCGGGCGGGCTTCGCCGTACACGTTGCGCTTGGACGTGAAAGCTTGCTGCGTCAGATCCGTCATGGCCGGCGCTGCGCGCTGCGAAACATCGTGCGCGATCGAAAGCGGCAATGCGCGAAGGTTCGCCTTGAGTCGCTTTAGGCTGCTCAGGTCACCCTTGAGGCCAGCCATCAGCTAATGCCCCCGAACTTGTTCCAGCCGCGCGAGTCGCGGTAAGGGACGGACGCGCTAGTAGCAACGTTCGCCGGTGGCGGGCGGTTGTCCCCGCGCAGCGGCTGGCCCCTCGCCCACTTTTCGATCCGGGCGGCGGTGGCGGCGGTCATGTCCGCAAGGGACTTCGACGCGCCGCCAGAAAGGCCGAGCGCCTTCGCCGCGGCGAGCTCCGCGCAAGTCATCACCACGAGCTCGTGGATCGGGGCGGTGAGCGGCACGAGGTGCGCCGGCAAGGACTGATCGATCACTCGACTCGCCCAACGAATGGCGGCGGCGATCGGGCTCTGCGCGATCACGAGCACGCGCGCACCGGTGGTGGTGAGGTCGATCGCCGCGCCATCCGCCGCGGCGGCCACCGAGAATGCGGAATCCGTGATCGGGATCACGTAGTACTTGGTGGCCTCGAGCAACGGTGCCGGGAGACTTCCCCCACCTTCCGCGCGCAGCGTGATCGGGTCGTTCAGCGCGAAGCCGTGCTGATCGAGGTTGATTGCGTTCAACGAAACCGACACCGAGGCCGCGAGGCGCGCCGGGTTGGGCATCGCGCCACGTGGCAGCCCGAAGCTGTAGAGGTCGGCCTGGACGCAGTAATCCACATGCGCGCGTACCCGGCCACGGCGCTAAGCCATGGTCGGGTGTGCGCGGTCTATGCCGAGGCCGGATTACTCCGAGCCACCGATATGCATGCGGCAGATCGACTGAGCGAGCGCGGCACCCACGCCCTGCGTGAGAATGAACTTCAGGCCCAAGAAGCCGTTGGCCTTGTAGAGCTCTGAGTTCATGTCGTAAACGATCTCTTCGGGCGCGCCGCCGTCCTGGATCACCCAAGGCTTGGGGCCGTTCGCGTCGATGAAGTAGCAGACATTCGCGGTGGTGAGCTCATCCGCGACCACGACCTCGATCTTGAACTTCGGCTTGGATCCGCCGTAGATATTGTTGCTCTGCAAGTTCGTGTTGCCACTGCCCACGAGGATCGCGTTGTACATTGCCTCGGACGAAAAGAACGAGGTGGCGGTCTGTTCCATCGACCCAGGGACGAGAATGTGCGTGGGGCGGCGGCCGGCGAACTTGCCGTTCGGGCCTTTGATGGACCGGAAGTAGTTGAACACGCCGGCAACCATTGCCGCGTCGAACGCCGCGGCGGATCGGTTATTGTCGAACGTGCCCACACCGAGGTTGAACACGTTGCACGGGTGCGCATCGTTGAACAGCGACAGGCCATCGAATTGGAGCGTTGGGCCAGCGCCCGAATTGCTTTCGAGCATGGCGGCGATCAACACGTTCGGGTTTCGGTTTCCTTCGACCGCGATGCGGGCCGGCTCACCGATCCACCCGATGAAGTCCGGCGCCTCGATTACGCTGCGCTTTGCCTTCACGCCGTCTTCCCACTCCACCGGGGTGAAGTTGATCGACTTCTCGAACAGATCGCGCATGCGATCATCACCGGCGCGGAGCTCATATCCCGCGGACGACACCGGGATCGGGAACATCGTTCGGTACTTGTTCGAGTCGACCAAGCCGAATTGCCGAGCCCAATTGCTGAACTCGCCCAAGGCGAAAGCCTCGGAAAACTCGGTCGAGAACTTGGTGAGCGCGATCTGAGCTTCGGGCGAGAGGTACAGATAGGGGGTGGCCATTGTCTTCTTTCGGGGTCCTGAGAATGCGGGGGCGGCCCGCGGACTGCGCGGTCCTGGTTGGGGTTGAGATCAGCCGGCGGACTGCGCGGTCCCGACGATGAAAGGATTGAGGTGCACGAAAGCGTATTGAACGCCGCCGATGGTTCGAACCTCGGTCACGATGCCCGCAAAGCTGTTCGTGGACTTCGTGAGCGTGATCGTTTGATTGTCGAGGGCGTACACGGTGTCATTCGGCTTCGGCGTACCGCCTGCCCCGATCAAGAAGCCGAAAACGCCGTACTGGACCTCGACGTTGATCGCGTCGTTCGCACCGGCCGAGTTGTCGAAGGTGGCCTCAGCCACGCCTTGGATCGGCGTAGCGGTAGCCGCCACCGGGACACACGCGCGCCCGTTCGCATCCTTCCCGACCATGGTACCTTTCCAGTACTTGGACGAAGCGACGGCGGGGAGCGTGCCGTGAGCCGGGATCAGGCCCTTGAATTGCGGATCTCGTTCGAGTGCGGCGGCGGTCATTGGTTACCCTTCGAGGTGAGCGGAGACTTGGCGCACATCTCGAGGAAGCGCGCCTTTTTCTTGGGATCGGTGATGCGATCCGCGATGGCCTTCTGATCGGCGGAAAGGGTTTCCGTGCCCGTGCCCGTCTCGGGGGCCTCGTGCTTCGGTAGTGCACCTTTCTTCACGCCGCGCAGCATCGCCACGCGATTGCGCAACTCTTCGAGCGGTTCCGAAAGGAAGCGCTTCGCGGGAACGCGCGGCTTCGGCTTGCCCGCTGCGTCGACTTCCTCGGGGGCCCACGCGGTGGCGGGGAGTTCCACACCAAGTTTCACGAGCTCGCCCACGAGCTCGCGACGGGAGCTCATGTCGAGCGCATCACGATCGGCCGCCAGGCTGTCCACCTGAGCCTTGAGGGTGGTGAGGAAGGCAATCGCCTCGCCGGCACTCGCGCAACCCGTGAGCTTACGCAGTGCCGAAGTCGTGGCGGCCACTTCCTTCGGATCGGGCGGCACGTCCGCGCCCTCAGTGAGGGCATCGGCGCCCGGATCAGCCGGTGGCACGGAATCCCCCGTCACGAGGGCTGCAAGAACCGCGGTGAGGGCGGTGCTGATCGCTTCTTGATCACCGGAGGCAATCGCGTCGAGGGCGGCTTTGATGGTTGCAGCGTCGATCATCGGGATGAAACCTTCTTCGATATATGTCGCGACTTCTTCGCGAGTTCGATCAGCGAATAGATCAGAGCTTGACACGCCACGGAAGGCGCGCCAGTCGACCGCCGGGAAGCGGCCACTAGTGCGGGTGCGTTGTACGTGGCAGGCATCGAACACATTGCAGCGTTGGCGATCTGCATCACCACGCCCTTTTCGTCGTGCTCGAATGCGGGCGAGATGTAACGTTGCGTCTTCTCACGCAAACGGCGCTCGCCGTCTGGCGTCCACCGCACATCGACCGCCCACAACGATCCGTCCGCGCGAAGTTCGAGCTTGAACCACGCACGCGCGTCCCCCGCATCGCTGCGCATGTTGCGCGCTTCGGTGCTGAGTGAGTCGTGCTCGAGGTCCACGATCAGTTCCACGCCTTCACGCTGATAGGCGGCCATGCAAGCCGCGGCGCTTTCGGGCGTGAGAACGAAAGTCCCCTTGCTTGTCTCGTTCGCACCGGCGCGAAAAAGCAGAAACTCAGTGGGCAATGGATCAGTCGCACTCACCTCAAGCGGGGTGCTCAGAAGAGTTCGACCGAGTGACAGTGCCACGCTATACGGTTTGACGTAGATCCGTAGACCTGTCAAAAGCACGGGGGATCGCGGCCGAAAGTTGCATAAGGCGCCTCGCCCGGCCAAAGCTATGGGATGGATCTACGCTTGGCCGCCCGCATCGCTGGCGTAAACCACACGCGCCGCGTTCTCTCAGCGGATGCGCCGAAGCGCGTGTTCAACCCGCCGCCGGTGAAAGCGAAGCGCACGCACGCGAAGGCGGTGGCACTCGCTTCGCGCATCGTCGAAAAGGTGCGCAAGGCTGAAGAGTTCAAAGGCCTCCCTTCCTACTCCGCGCCGATCCGTCAACTCGGTCCTTTTTCGTGGAGCTTGGAGACGATCCGATCCGCGCGCGACTTGCAGATCCGCGGCGACTTCTACTTGCCCGTGCGACTTGCCGAAGCGATGCGCACGGACGATGCCTTATACGTTGCGTACCACAATAGGATCGCTCCGCAGAGCGCGTGCGGTACAAGGCTAGTAGCGCACGACTCGACGCGGGGGGCGATGGTTGCGCGCAAGGCGGCGAACGCGGTGCGCATCCCGCGCAGCGTGCTCGAGGGCATCGCCGGCACGATGGCGAATCACGGGATCGCGATCGGCTACATCGAGCAAGAGACGGACGACGACGGAACGTGCGTTAACTTCCGCTTGACTGAGTGGCCCCTCGAACATGTGAAGTGGGACCTATCCAGAAACGAACTCTGGACACGGACCAAGGATCTTTCGCGCGTGCCGATCACTCACGGTGACGGCCGGTGGGTGGTGTTCCGCAAGTTCATCGAGCTACCGTGGACACAAGAAGCTTGTGTTCTGCCCGGCGCGCTCATCTGGGCCGCGCACGCGAACGGGATCAAAGACTGGGCCCTGGCATCCACGTCACACGGCCAAGCAAAGATCGTGGGCACGCTCCCCGAAGGCCTATCGCTGCAAGACGACGGAAGCCTAACGCCCGAGGCCGCTGGCTTCTTGAGCATGATGCAGGATCTGATCAGCGGCGAAGGCGGCGCGGGACTCGCGCCCTTCGGTAGCGTGGTCAACTTCCTGTCGAACGGATCGACAGCGTGGCAAGTGTTCTCGGAATTGATCTTGAACCGTGAAAAAGCCGCTGCACGTGTCTACCTCGGCACCGACGCAATGCTAGGCGCGGCCGGCGGCGCGCCGGGCGTGGACATTGCCCAACTGTTCGGCGTAGCGAGCACGAAGATCCAAGGGGACTTCACCGCGATCGAACAGGCTCTCAAAACCGGCGTGTTTGAGCCATGGACCGCGATCAACGAAGGTGACTCACGCTACGCGCCGCACCTCGCCTACGAGCTCCCCGATCCCGATGCCAAAGCGAAGGCGGCCGAGCGGCAAGCGAAGCTCACCGCCCTACTCGACACGCTCGACCGCTATCGCGCGTTGAACCTCGTTCTCACTCAAGAGATCGTCAACACGCTCGCTGTCAAACTTGGTGTGGACACGCCGCCTTTGCTCGGCACTACCTCGGCCGCTCAGCTGCAGTTGCCGGACACCGCAATCCCGGGCCTCGTGCTCGGACGCGAAGGCCGCGAATCACAAGGCCTGCAACCGTTCGGCGACGAACGCGACACAATGACCCTAGATGAGATCGCGATCTACGCGAAGGGCCGCGCGGATGCATTGGTCGCGAAGGTCAAAGCCGCCGCCACCGGTGAGGCTAACGTGCAAGTCGCGCAAGTGAAGGCGGACCCTAGCGCAGTGGCCGCATGACACCCGGCGAGATCTTCCCGGGGCTTGCGCTCGCCCACCTTGATCCGGACTTTCTCAACACGCTCACGACGGCCGAGCTCGCCGTGCTCCCGTACATGTACGATGTGTGGTTGCGGCCTGAGCAGCGCGTACCGCGGCACGACTGGCGCTCGCTCGGCTACATCTGCGGCCGTGGCTTCGGGAAGTCTATGGCCGTTGCCGTGGAGATCAACCGACGCGTGCATGCGGGCGAGACGAAGAGCTTAGCCCTACAGGCACCGAATGAGGACCGCGTCGAAGAAGTGCAGATCGACTTTTTGATCGACACCTCACCGCCGTGGTTCCGCGCTCAGAAGTACAACGGATCGATCATCTGGCCCAACGGCGTGCAAGCCGAGGTGTTCACGCCCGAGGCCCCAGGCCGATCGCGCTCAGGCAACTTCGATCTTTCGTGGTTGTGTGAGATCGTCGATTGGCAAGAGACCACGCGGCTTGAGGCATTCCAAAACCTCACCACTGCCACGCGCATCGGGCGCGCACAGTACATATGGGACACCACGAGCAAGGGTAAGAACGATGTGATCCAGCACTTGCTCGCAATGAACAAGCTGGACCCCCGCGCCTACCCGATCGTACGCGGAACCACGTTCGACAACCCGCTGCTAGAGCAAAAGTACCTGCAGGATCAAGCCGCCCTCTACACCGGGCGCCAACTAGAAGAAGAGTTGTTAGGCCGCACCTATGACGAAGCGGCGGGCGCACTCTGGCAGCAAGAATGGATCAACCGCAATCGCGTGGATGCACCGGCTGTCAACCCCGAGCTTCGGCTAGTCGCGATCGATCCCGGCCTATCAGCTAACGCAAGCTCCGACGAATGCGGCATGGTGGTGGGCTCGAGGCGGCGTGGCGATCAGCACTCAGTGATCGAGGAAGATCTCACGGCGCGCATGGCCCCCGAAGAGTGGGGCGATCTCGCCGTCGCACAGCACATTGAAAAGAACGCGGCCGGCTGCGTCGTGGAGCGCAACCACTTGGGTGATAACGCCACCTTCGTGATCCGATCGCGCGCGAAGGAGCGCAAGATCAACGGTCAATCGATCGCGGTGCACGTGCTACCGAACGACGGGAAGCCCTTCCCGAGCTTCACGCCCGGGCGCATCTACGTGCGTGAGGTGGTGGCGGCCTCGAGCAAGACAACACGCGCCGGTGCGCCCGCCGCAGAGACCGAAGCCAACCGCGTGCACGTGGTGGGCACGCTCCCGAAGCTCGAACTTCAATGGACCACGTTCGTGCCCGGCACGCGCAAGTCCCCGAACAACTATGACGCTTCGGTGTACCTGATCCTAGAGCTGCAGGGCTTGGCCGAAGCACCGAAGAAGCCACCGCCAAACCAAGCGATGCGCGTGGCACAAGAGCTCGCGCGCAAGTTCAAAGAGTCTCAGTCACGCGGGCGGCGGATCGGCCTCTAGGAACTGCGCGATCACGTCCGGCTTTTCCCGCCCCTCGTAGGCGAGCTCCACCGACAAGCGCCGCGAACAGTGCTCGCAGAGCAACGGCCGGTCCTTCATGGTCTGCATTCGCTTCCGGAGGCTTTCCTCCGTTGCTGCGAGGTCCGCGCGGCTGATCTTGAACACGTCCGCGCCCTCGGCCTCAGTCTTCGCGATGCGCGCGATCGTGTTCGCCAGCAAACCAGCACTAGCAAGCGCGGCTTGCGCGGCCTTCATGTTGCCCACGCCCTTCGCGGCCTTCGCGGTGCTCAGCATATCGCGCTGCAGCGCGCGCACTTGCTCGAGTAGCGTGGCGCCTTCGGCGGGCTCTTCTTCGCCCTCTTCTTCCTCGGCCACCGCACGGCCGGTGAGCGAGCTCGTTAGGCCCTTCCACGGTGGCTCGGCCTCCGACTTCTTCGGCGCCTTCTTCTTGGGCTTCGCCTTGTTCACCCACCGCAACACGGTGACGTAGCTAACCCCGTACTCTTCGGCCACGTCACGCAGCGATCGGCCGCCGGTGGCGGCGGCTACGGCGGCGGCTACGCGGCGGGGGCTCGGGGCTTTCGGCGGCATGCCCTGATCAGGGTAGCTCAGCTGGCGTATATCGTCACGGAAGCACGACGCGGACGTTTACCGAACCCGAGCCCGCGGCCACCGGGTACGAATCGCCGATCTTCGCGCCTTCGCGCATCGGCTGGACGGTGCACGCCACATCAGCGGGGATCTGTGTCACCCCACCGCACCGTAAGCCAGTGGTCACCGGCGCGCCGTCGCACTCAACCACGAAGGTGACGCCCTCGGTCGAGGAATAGGTGCCGCGGGGGCACGACACGTCGAGATCCCGCGGTGCGACGGGCACGAAGGCCGCGGGCTCGACAACCGGCGATGCGTCGGAGTCGGATCCCACTGCCGACCCGCCGCACGCCTGCAGGCACAATACGAGGATCGCAAACACGGCAGAAACGAGGATCGTTTTCATCTGATCTACCTATATAGCTCGGGTTAGTGTTGGTTTCTAGTGGCGGAATCCGCCTAGGTATATTGTCAGCGGGTGACGCGCTTGACGGCGCGGTAGACCTTCTGGCCCTCGGTGCCGAGCCATTGCGCTGATTCGCACTGCATCCAGCCGCACACGCCGTGCCCCCACTCGCCCACGAGGTTGCCATCCAGCAACACTCGCAGCATCCCCCGGGCGGCGCGCTCGAGGTGCACGGTAACCCGCGCAGGGTCCACGGCCGCCGGCAACTCGAACCGGATGGCTTCGAGGGTTTCCACGATCTCATGTTGCGACTTCATGATCTATATACCTTGCAGGGTCTATGCCATGGGGCCCGGAGGCCCCTAAGGTTTTTCAACGTGCGGCTTTCACGAACGCCGCCCTAGCCGCGGTGTACTCCGCTTGGGTCATATACGGAGCACCCACGGTGTGGTCCGCGGTATCCCAAGCCCGCTCAGCTGAACTGAAGTCGCCACGCCGAACGGCGTTACGGAAGCCTTTACCCGCGGCGGTGGCTTCAGCGATCAGGCCCTCACGAACGCACCCACCGATCACCGAGTTGTGTTTCATGATCTGTATACCTTGCAAAGGCCGGTCCAGGATCGATATACCCGTAAACCGGCGAAAGGCCGTGGCCGCAACCCGGCGTAACATGCGGCCCATGCGTAACACCCCGGCCGATGCTGCGTCGCGCGGTGTCAGTGCGACGGGGCCGGGGTGTGCTGCGTGTGGCGTGCGTGGATAAGTGCGCGATATGTAACGTTTTGGAAAGTGGCAAACGTGTTCGGAGGCGCCCTCAAGCGGGATCGATCCAGGGTGCCGTATACCCCTGATCGACATATATCGATCGTCGATTCTGTTACGGTGTTACACCTAGCGATCGAGCGTGCCTCGAGCGAAGCGCACGTCGCCCGTGCCAACCTTGTTCGTGCGCGACGGTTGCTCTTCACCTTGGGCCACGGCACACACCTCAGGCGTGGAGCACGGGCACAACGGCGCGGGCCGATCATCGTGGGTGACCATGCCGCGCATCTCGTAGGCGATGAGGAAGCACACGCAACACCCAGCGTGCCAGAGGTCTGAGTAGCCGGTGTCTGCATCACGGCCCTTGCCCTTGCCCTTGTCCCGTTGCTGGAACCAGTCGGTGAGGTGTCGCATGCACGCGCTGTAGACCCGGCTCCACGCCATGCCTTCTTCCCAGCCACGCTCACGGTACTTGGCAGCGCCGAACGCCAGCACCTTGACGATGGCCAAGAACGCATCCCACGGCGCCAGGTGCCACGGGTCTTTGCCGTGGTCGAGCTTCATGCGATCGCCCGTCTCGGCCATCACAGAACCTCGCTGATAGCGGCCTCAATGGCCGCGCGGACGAACACGCAGATCTTGGTGTCGGACTTCGCCGCGGCCTTGCTCAGGCGGGCGTGCTCCTTGTGGGTGAGACCGATCAGCACTGGGTGCTCAGCGCGGCCGGTTTTCGTGGGCGGTGGCTTTGGCGTCTTCTTGGTGGGCTTGGGCATCGAAGATATATGACGCGAGATATATGCCCGTCAAGGCGGCGCGCCGAAGCCTACCACCTTCGATCACCCTCGTTCCCCGTGGTTCCCGTGCAAGGCCCGTTTGCTACGCCGTCGCCTCGCGTCTAGGCGTAGCAACATGCGGAGCCATAGTCAAGTTTAGCGTTTTTCTCGGTGAATGTTGATCGCGAAGTGGTTCCCGCCCTTTGGGAACCGAGGATATACGATCGCTATGTGCCAAAAGGCCGTAATTCTCCCATTCTATATGGTTCCCGAGCCGTTCCGTGATCGTGGTTCCCACCCTTGTTTTTGGCTCTAAAAGTGGTTCCGGGAACCGCCGCCGTGATCGCCCACTTGCCGAGGATATATCCTGATGCATAATGCACGAACCGATGATCACGGCCGAGCAACTTCGCGAGCTTGCACAACGGGCATCAGTTGACGAAAGGACGGCCGCGCGGTTCATGCTCGGTTTGCGGGTGCGCACCCTGGCCTTTGAGCGCCTCACGGCCGCCGCCGCGGCGCTAGGGCTCGCTGGAACCCCCACGATCGTCAAACCCGCCCGCTGAGCGCCGATGAGTGCCAGGCGATTCGCGGAGCTCTACAAGCGCCAGGGGTGGCGCATCGTGCCGATCCCGCACGGGAGCAAGAACCCCAACACCAAGGACTGGCCAAACCGCGAGTTCGAGCCGAAGCACATCCGGGAAAACGTCGGGGTGATCCTCGGGCCGGTGTCGGGTGGCCTAGTCGATATCGATCTGGATTCCGCGGACGCCTTGAACCTGGCGCCGTACTTCTTGCCTGAAACGCTCACGTTCGGCCGCGAGTCGAAGCCGGCTAGCCATTGGCTATTCAAGTGCCCCGGCGTGCGCGCTGACAAGTTGTGGTTCGGGCCAGCGGACGACCGAGAGCTGATCGAGATCCGCGCGCAGAACGCCACGGGTGACGGGTGCGGGCATCAAACTGTGTTCCCAGGCTCGGTCCACGAGTCCGGCGAAACGATCGAGTTCGACAACGAACGCGAGCCAACTGAGATCGAAGCCGGGGAGCTGATCTGGGCCGTGGCCAAGCTCGCAACGGCGAGCACGATCGCCAAGGCGTGGACCTCGGGCCGGCATGAGAAGAGCCTCGCGATCACCGGTGGCCTGCTCAAAGCCGGATGGACCGTCGAAGAAGTGCGCGACACGATGGCCGCGGTGCGTGAGTGTTGCGGCGATACCGACGCAGAAGAAGCCGACTTCGGACACGATGTAGAGAGCACGATCGCCAAAGCCGAGGCCGAAGGCGTGGACATGTTGAGCGGCTTCGGCTCGCTCGTTCAGTCGGGCGTGATGCTCGAGTGGGAAGCCAAGGCGCTCGAACGCCACTCACGCACGCCAGCAACGCGGCGACAAGAAGCCGTCCGAGCTCGCACCAAGATGGGTCGCCCCGAGCTCGAAGACATGATCGCGCACGCGCACGCGGTCGATGGCCTCGAGTCGATCGGTGATGCAGTGGCCGCGCGCGTGACCGTCCGGGACAAGCCCGCGTCCGTTAGTAAGGGACAGAGCGAAGAAGCGGACGGCGATCAGCCCCTCGAGCACATCGGGGTGATCAAGGACCTCAGCACCGATCCGAAGCCGATCCCGTATCTGATCGAAGGCCTCGCACTCGGCCCAGGGAAGATCAGTACGATCAACGGCTACGCCGGCACCGCGAAAGGTTTGCTTCTGTCGCTGATCGCGTTGTGCGTCGCGAGCGGCGAAGAGTTCTTAGGCCTGCCAGTGCGACGCAAGCGCGTGTTGTACCTCGATGCGGAAACCGGGCGCCTTGCTGAGACTCGGATCAAGCGCATCGGTCGCGGGCTCGGGATCGACGTGGCCGCGCTGCAGGCGAAAGGGTGGATCACCTTCGTGGAAGCGAAGCCACCGATCACTGAAGAGTTCCTAACTGAGCTTGAGTTCGCGATCACCGCCGCACGTATCGGCCTCGTGTGCGGTGACTCGTACACCTCGTTAGTAGGTGGCGATCAGAATGAGGCGAGCTTCGCCGATGTTGCGTTCCGCTTGGGTGCGCTGAGCAACGCAACGCAGTGCACGATCTTGGTCACGACGCACGCGCGCAAGGTGGCCCAAGGCACGCGGCGTGGATCGGCGCTCGAGATGGTATCCGGGCACAACGCCCTCGTGGCCGCGATGCAAACAGGCCTAAGCGTCACGCGCCCGAATGAGGAAGAAGACAGCTTGCTTGAGGTGCGATGCGCGCGTTCGCCAGAGGAAGGCTTTGCGGCGTTCCGGCTTCGGTGGTCCGATATATCTGACCCCGAGGCCGGCGAAGGCTCAGGCTCGCAACTCCGCGCAGAGAAGTGGGGCCTACATTGTGAGCGGGTGGAGATCCCGGCCGGAGAAGCCAACGAAAAGAGCCTGGAAGATGCGGCGGCGGAAGTCGACCTAAACCAGCGGATCCGAAGGTTTTTGAAGGATGCGGGATCGTCCACGCAGCGCGCGGTCCGCGAGAACGTGATCGGCCGTGCTGCGTCGATCCGTGAGGCGCTGATCAAGCTCGCGGACGACCCGGGATCGGGCGTGGAGCGGATAATCGTCAGTGGCCACGCAGAATATCGGTTGCAGGGTAGATAATATATCCTATATACGTATATCTCAGCATGGCGAAGACGAAACCAGCACCGAAGCAAGACACGGCCGCGCCGGTGAGCGCTGAGCTCGTGGGGATCGAGTTGTACCACTCGGTCGCAACTGGAACGCACACCGCGCTGAGGCCCGCACCGATCCCGAGGTCGCTATGAGCCGCGGCAAGCAACCGCCCTCGAAGCCGCCGCCAAGTGATTGGGAAGTGGGCGCCTGGATGGCCTTGGACCTACTCGCACTTGTTCCGCAAACCGATGAAGTACTGCGGCAACGATGCCGCCTGATGGCCGATCTCGCAATGCTCGGCCGGAAAGACGATCAGCAACAATGAAACAGATCATCAATCGCTGGACCTTAGTTGTCATGTTCACGGCGCCCAACGCCACCACGATGCGTGAGGCCGTACTCGCCGCCGTGGAAGCTCGCGCGGTTCTGAGCGGCGCGGTTCTGAGCGGCGCGGATCTGAGCGGCGCGGATCTGAGCGGCGCGGATCTGAGCGGCGCGGATCTGAGGAACGCGGTTCTGAGGAACGCGGTTCTGAGCGGCGCGGATCTGAGCGGCGCGGATCTGAGGAACGCGGTTCTGAGGAACGCGGTTCTGAGCGGCGCGGATCTGAGGAACGCGGTTCTGAGGAACGCGGATCTGAGCGGCGCGGATCTGAGGAACGCGGTTCTGAGCGGCGCGGATCTTCAGCCTATCCGCGACGATCTATATAAAGTGATCGAGGTGGTGCCGAACGAGGTGCCGGCCTTGATCGTGTCTTTGCGTATTGGCCGCGTTGACGGTTCCACCTACGAGGGATCGTGCGCGTGTCTCGTGGGCACCGTGGCCAACGTGAAGCGTTGTCGGTATGACTCGATCGTCGGCTTGTCCCCTACGCCCGGCCGTCCCGCTGAGCGCTGGTTCTTGGGCATCCGTGCAGGTGACACGCCGGCTAACAACCAAGTCGCGAAGATCACCGAAGGGTGGTTGCTCGATTGGGTGAAGGAGCACTCACCGAAGGCGGCCGAGGCGATTGCGGCGGACGATGCCGCGGCCACGTTCCTCGACAAGTTCAACGCCGATCGCTTGGCCATGGCCTCGGCCCTGTCCACTACCGAGGCGCCGTGAAGTACCCCACCAAGCATCAGCAGTACGCCTACGAGGTCGGCCTATACCTTGGCTTTTGCTTGGTGGGCATAATCGCAGGCGTGGGCCTCGGTTGGCTGTTCGCGGTGTGCTTCCGAGCCGTGGCGCGGGGTGTGCTGTGATCGGTCCATCGACCGCGGCCACGCCGTCGCACGGCTTCTGGATTCAGACGCACGCTGGGATCGCGTTCGACCTCAGTGATCCCAAGCCGCACATGTTCCGGATCGAGGATGTGGCCTACGCGCTTGCCCATCAGTGCCGCTTCACGGGCCACTGTGCTCGGCATTACAGCGTGAGCGAGCACTCGCGCCACGTCGCGCGAATGGTCAAGCCTGAGTGGGCGCTCGCCGCGTTGCTCCACGAAGTAGAGGAAGCCTACATCGGCGATCTGAGCTCGCCGCTGAAAGCCTTGTTACGGAACAACGGCGCCGGGCGTGCACTTGCTGGCATCGTCGATCCGATTCGGCGAACAGCTCAGATCGCCTTCGGCTTGGACCTCTATCAGCCGTCCACCTACAGCGCGTTGCGCCGCCTCGACATTGTGCAGATGCGCGATCGTGGGCACGCGATCAAACAGGCTGACTTGCGCATGCTCGCCACCGAGCGCCGCGACCTCATGCCAGCGCTACCCGATTGGGGCGCGTCGTGGTTCGCAGCGACGGGGCACCCGCAACCGATGCCCTACGAGTGGGGGCTGAGCTTGGATGATTGCTACTGCGGTGCGGCCTTCGCGAACAGCGCCGAAGCCGAGGCCGCGCTCTTCTTGGAAGCGTTCAAGGAATACGGAGGATCGCAATGAACTTCTATCTAGCGTGCGCGCTGGCCTTAGTGTCGGGACTGCTGATCGGCATGGCAACGCGCTTGTGGAACAAGCCGGCGAAGCGTCCCGCGATCGTCGTGGGCATGTGGGTTCGCCTCAAGTGCGATGTGTTCGGCCGTTACACCGCGCGGTCGGTGATCCGTGAGTTTCGGGTGATCGCTGAGTGCGAGTGCCCTGGCAACGATCCCGCGTATCTTCTGCAGCAAGTAGAGAACGACCGCGAAGTCGGGTGCCCGATGTGGCGGAAGGCCCAAGCCATCGAACCGATCCCGGGCCGCGGCAAGGGCTTGCCGGCACCGACCGAAGAGCAGGCCCGCGCGCTGAACGCAGCTTATGGGATCACGTGTGACACCCACCCTTTAGAGGATTGCACGTTCAAGGGGCGCCAGCGCTTACAGCGCGGTCTTCCGGGGCATCAGACATGAGCTCGCCCTCGACACCGCCGATCGCGGCCCCGGCCCGCACGTGGCGGTGTAGCGTGTGCGCGGCTGAGCACGAGCCGTATACGGGCGACAAGTCCGAGGATCACTGTGTGGTGTTCGAGGCCTTCCACGCGCACCGCGGCGCTCAGCTGTTCTGCGTGTGTCACGCCTGCAGCACTCGGCTAGTAGCGGCGTGGGCCAAGGCGCGGCACGAGCACATCGCCGCCACTCGCGAGCAAGCCGCCGATCAGAAGGTGGAGATCACCGAGTGCGAGAATTGCGGGTGCATGATCGCCGGTGGTCGGCTCTGCGTTAGGTGCCAGGCCTCGGAATGAGCGCGCGCATCAAAGCCCCGAAGGTGGCCGAGTGCGAAGGCTACAAGCCGAAGGAGTACTTTTCTCCGTCGTCGATCAACCTCAGCCGGCGGTGTGTTCGGCGGTGGGCCTTCCGATACATCGAAGGGATCAAGGAGCCTGAGATCCCATACGAGTACTTCCTAGAAGAGAGCAGCATCGAGGAAGTCAAAGGCCTACCAGAGCAACTCCGGATGCTCTGGTACTCGATGCGCTCGAAGGCGCTCGGCACCGCGGTCCATGCCGTGCTCGAGGCGTACTTCCTCAAGCGCAAGGGCAAGCACGCGCCCAACTGGAACACGCCGCAAGGGATCATCGCGCGGGCGATGGCCGATGTGTTGCCCGATCCGGACGAGTGCGAAGAGATCCAGACTGAAACCGAGATCGAGATCGATACGTCTTTCTATGGCGGCGGTGAGCCGATCATGTTCACGGGCAAGGCTGACTTGCTCGTTAAGCTCGGTGGCTACTGGCGCTTGTACGATTACAAGACAACGAAGGCGATCAAGAACGACTTTGAAAAGCTCGGCTACAACTACGTCAAGACGGCCGATGAGCTCCGCGAAGATGAGCAAGCCGGCCTCTACAGCTTGCACGCGATGCAGCGTGCGAAGATCGACAACATCGAATGCGAGTGGGTTTATGGCCGAACCAAAGGCAAGGCCGAAGCCACCTCTACCCGCTTTGCGATGGGTATCAGCCGATCGCAGGCCCTCGTTAAAACGCTGATCGTTCAGGCCGAGCACTTGCGCCGCATCATGCGCAGCGGCAAGCGCGCGATGGACCTGGAAGGTAACCCCGACGCTTGCGGCGACTTCGGCCGCACATGTGAGCACCACATCTCGAACGGCGGCACGTGCGCCGTTAAGCAGTCACTTGGAACGCAACTAGTACAGATCAGAAAAAAGGAAGAAGCCATGGCCGCAATGAAGTTCGCCGATCAGTTGAAAGCCGCAAAGAACGAGTCCAAGGCGAAGCCGCCCGCGAAGGGCAAAGCCGCCGCCAAGAAGGGCAAGGATGAAGAAACCGAGGAAGACGAAGAGCAAGAAGAGGACGAAGAAACCGAGGAGGAAGAGGAAGAAGAGGAGGCCAAGCCGAAGGGCAAAGCCGCCGCCAAGAAGCCGGCCAAGAAGGCCGCGAAGAAAGAAGCCGAAGAGGTCGAGCGAGCCGAGGCCGCGACGGTGACGATCGCCCAAGGTGGCGTCACGATCACGGTGAGCGCTGATCTCGGTGAGTCCGAGACGGTGAGCGCGATCGCTGACAAGATCGCCGAAGAGATCTTCGGCTGAGGCTACCACCCAGCGTATACCGCGCTAGGATATACGCCGCATGAGCTTCACCGCCGAAAGTCGCTACGAGGTCAGAGACTCGGCCGACTTTCGGCGGATCCGTGCGCTGCCACAACGTGAGATTGACAAGCACGAGTGTCAGCGGCTTTCGGACGTGCTCACGCCGATCCTCACCACGGCACGAGGCAAGCGCCGTGGTGTGAAGCTGAAACCGCTGCAGGCGTTGGCCTTCCACGAGATGCACCTCATGCGCGGCGCGCACTTGGGGTTACCCGTGGGCGAGGGAAAGACGCTGATATGCATGCTGGCCCCGCACATCCTCGACGCCAAGCGCGCCGTGTTGATCGTGCCAGCGTCGCTAAAAGACAAGACGTACGCGGAGTTTATCGAGTACTCGCGCGATTGGCAGGCGCCCGCGCTCGGTGCGCGGATCATCAGCTACCACGACTTGCGAGCCGACCCGGGGTTACTCGACAAGATCAAGCCGGACCTCATCATTCTGGATGAGGCGGACTCGGCACGCGCCCACGATCGATCGGCCGCACAGATCCTCGGCAACTACATCGGGCACTGCAAGATCTGTTCGTCCCTGAACAAGGACCCTAACCGCGCCTGCAAGCACTTGCCCATGGTGATCACCATGACGGGCACGAGCTCGCGGTTTAGCATCACTGACTTTTCGCACTTCTTGATCTGGGCCCTCAAGGACAACGCGCCGGTGCCACTCGAGCCGAAGGAACTCGCGAAGTGGTCGCTTGCGATCGATGAGCTGAAACCCGGTCGCTTCGGGATGGCCAAGCGTTGGCGGCCTGGCGTGCTCGTGGACCTCGCCAGTCAGAAGCGGATCGCCAAAGGCCAGCCCTCGAAGAAGTGGAGCAAGTACGCAAGCGCAGCGGCGGCCACGAGTGACGTGCTCCTAGCGCGCGCGGCCTTCCAAAAGCGCCTTTGCAACACGCCGGGCGTGATCATCGTGGATGGCACGGCGTGCGACAAGCCGCTCACGATCAACCACATCCTACCGCCCGAAGACGAAGAGATAAACGAGATGTTCGAGACGTTTCGCGGCTTGGGCGAAACGCCGGACGGTGACGTGCTGACAGACTCCTTTGCTGAGTACCGGTTCGCTATCGAGGCCGGGTGCGGCATGTACAGCTATTGGGATCCACCGCCGCCCGAAGAGTGGATGAAACGTCGCAAGGCCTGCTTTCGATTCATCCGCGCACGTATTGAAGATGCCAAGGATTCGCCCCGGCCGCTGTACACCGAGGGCCGCGCGATCAAGCGCTTCCGAAAAGAGCCAGTGGTCCAGAAGTGGCTAGCGATCCGCAAGTCGTTCAAACCGAACAGCGTGCCGCGGTGGGTGTCGGGTTCGGTGGTGTACTTCGCCCGCGAGTGGGCAAAGAAAAACGTGGGCCTGATCTTCACCCGCAACGTGGCCGTGGGCAAGGCTATAGCCGAGGTGACGGGCCTGCAGTACTACGGCGCGAAGGGCAAGAACGCTAACGGCCAGTCGATCGAGAAAGCGGGCACCACGCGCTCGGCGGTGCTCTCGCTCGGGGCGAACCTACGTGGCCGCAACTTGCAGGGGTGGAATCGAATGCTCGTGATCGGGTGCCCTCAGGCCGCCACTCAGCTCGAACAGCTGATCGGTCGTGAACACCGCTACGGCCAGTTGCGGGGGGTGACCGTGGATATCCTGATCACGAGCGGGGATGCTGAGTACGCCTTCGAGATGGCCGAGCGTGAGGCGGGTTTCGTGCTGAGTACCCAGAAGCAAAGGCAAAAGATCCTACGGGCGAAGGTCAACCGGGTCCGCCGGTACCCCTCAGAATCGTCACGGTGGCTCAAAAAAGAACTGGCCGATCAGCAAGACTGATCCATATACACATATACCAACGGAGATATATCACGATGCCGCTAGCGAAGTTCAGCTCAAAGAGCAAGAAAAAGCCCGCCCGCCGTGCGGTGAGTAAGTACGCCGGGGTGACGCCTGCCGAGGACCGCGACCCAATCCTCGAAGAAGGCTTGCACCGAGTGAAGGTGCTGGAAACCGAAGAGTTCGATGGGGAGAAAAACGGTGGTCGTTTCTTCCGCGCTCGCCTCGAGATCATCGCCTCGAGCAAGCACGATGAGGGCGAGGTCCGCGCATTCTTACAGTGCGTGACGAAGGGCAACGCGCTTCGCGTTGGTGGTCCCAAGGTGATGAGCTTCGTTCAGCACGCCGCCGGGTTCTCGGACTTCGGCGAATTCTGCGAAGACAAGGGCGGCGAGGATGAGGCCGCGCAATTCGTGGACGCTTGCGGCGGTGACGAAGACGCGATCGAGACGTTCGGCGAGAACCCACTAGAGGATCGCATCCTCGACGTGCGCGCTTCCAAGAACGGTGAAGCCAAAGAGAACAAGGACGGCGAGCTCGTCCAATATTACAACTATGCGTGGTCTGTGCCGGACGAAGACGAAGAAGAGGAAGAAGAGCGGCCGAAGAAAAAGGTCCGCCGCTGAGACTCGAGGCGGGTGGCACGCCGCACGCACGCGGGATGAGCCTGGCCTAACGGCGAGGGCCCGCGTGAGTTGAACAGTGCCAAGCGATCAATACGCAAAGTGGAAAAGCGGGCGGGATAAAAACCGTTGTACTTGTGCCGGATCGTTACCGGCTTGATCGCCCCAAGTAGTCACACCCAAAGGGTCTGCATCATGCGCGTGTTCGAGTTGATCAATCTGTTAGAGAAAGTTCCGGAGCAATCTGAGGTCACCGTGCGCACCGTGGAGCGTGGCGAAGCGTGCCTCACGGTTGATCTCACCGACGTGGAGTGGTCGCGCGAAGATGGCGTGATGCTGATCGGTGACCTCGATGAAGTGAACAAGCGCGGCCAGCCGCCGAAGGCTAGCTGAGTGGCCAAGCGCAACGCTGATCAGTACCGTGGGATCGGCACGATCACCACGGCCGAGCAAGGAAAGGCGGTGCACATCGGGCGCCTCAAGGTGCGCCGGGACAACTCGAAAGCCGAGTATGTGATCCGCGCCATGTTCGAGGTGTGGCTACTGCAGGCGCTCAGTGGCGGCGTGGACCGAGAAAGCCGACTCGAGATCGTTGTCTCGAATGAGGGCGAGTGATGGCCTATTGCAGGCACAAGAATGCGGTGGAGATCAGTGATGGCGCTAAAACCCCTGCGTGGTGCCCCGACTTCGGCGCGCTGTTCGTGTACTTCGAACGGGAGCGAGGCGGGATCAGCAAGCGACCTAGGTGGTTGTTACCGGAGTTAGCGAAGATCACAAGCCGCTTTTCACCCGTGCCTAGGACGGCCAAGCCGTGAAGTTCCCGCACCCGTGGCACTGCCAGTGCGCCGGGTGCAAACCGGATACAGAGGCCGCGCCGATCGGTGTGGTCGCGTGGTTGGTCGAGGGTGCCGCAATTGTGTGGGCACCTAGTTGGTGCAAGGCCCGCGAAGCGTGCCGATTGCTGGGTTTCGAGCCCCTGAGGATTGAGAGATGCCCAACGTACAAGCGCCGCCGTTCCTGAACGTGACCGGTGTGCTTGTCCGTTCGCTGACACGCGCACTGCGCTACGAGCGGGAACGCCGCGCGCGCGACCAAAGTTTGCGCATCGAGGCCGAGCGCCGCGCCGGTAAGCGCAACGTGGAACGACTGGAAAACCTCGTTAACGATCTACGTCGCGAGGTTTTCCGCCTCGAGGCTTTGCAGCGGCGTAAGTGCCCGGGGTGCCCGTTCTGATGTGCACCGAGCGCACAACCGATCGCGGCGCCAACGGGAGCAACGGGTCCAAGTGGATCCGCCCTGAGAAGCGCCGCCGGATATATTACCGCGATCGGTTGCGCTGCGTGTGGTGCACGAAGGATCTATCTCGCGTCGAATCACGGCGCCGGACGCTTGACCACGTGCGGCCACGTTCGTGGGGTACTGAGCCGAGCTACCGATCGAGAGTGTCGATCGTGGCAAGTGTCAACCACCACGCGAACCTCATCACCTCGTGCCTTCGCTGCAACGCGAAGCGCGGCGGCCTCAGCGCCGTGGCCTTTGCCTGGACGTTCCCGGCGCCTGAGGCCGTGCTGGAACGCATCGCGGCGGCGATCGATCAGCCGTTGCCCGAGGTGGCGTGACTCCCCTGCTACTCACCCGCGAGCAGGCGGCCGAGGTGTTGGCGATCACCGTCAAGCACTTTGATCGCCACGTCGCACACAAGCTGCCCCGCATATTGGTCGGGCGGCTGGTTCGGTTTCGTGCTAGCGACGTGAGCGCATGGGTAGACAAGCTGGCGGGTGGCGGATCAAGCTCCCACCCGGTCGAACGATCTGGGTCGTCCGCTTCACACTCAATGGCCGCACTCGTGATCTCTCCACAGGCTGCAGCGATGAGGTCCCGGCTCTTGAAGCCGCCGCGCGCATCTACGCCGATGCAGTCCAACGCGACCCGCCGAAGCGCGTAGCGCGCACCCGAGGCGATGCCCCTCCCATGGCCGATCTTCTGTCAACGTGGCTCACCACCGACAACACGATCGATCCCGACACCGTGGCCACGTGGGAGTGCTACGCGCGGCGGTACTGCGAGCACTTCCCCACTCTGGCCGATGTGACAGAGGCCACCGCCACGAGCTACCGTGGCAAGCGCCTCGGGCAAGTCCAGGCCACCACCGTGCGCAAGGAGCTCTCCACGCTTCGGCGTTTCCTGCGTTGGTGTAAGTTGCACAACTACCTCCACCGCGATGTTGTGGTGCCCGGCGTGCCCGCCAAGGCCACCGGTACCAAGTACGGCCAACGGCGGCGGGTGGCGGCTGGCGAGCTCACGCCGGGGCACGTGGCGGCCTTCCTTGCGGCGTTGCCCGAGTGGTCCACGAGCCGGAAGGTGGAAGCCTTCCCGATCCGCTCACGCTTTATCTTTGCTTACGAAACCGGCCTGAGGCCCGGCGCCCTCGACGTGCTCAGCGTCCCCGAGCACTGGCAGCCGGGATCGGGGACGCTTCGCCTCACGGACGACGCGGACAAGATCCGGTGGGGCCGCGAGATCCCCCTCACCCAAGCCGCTCAGGCGGCGCTCACGGTGGCCGCACCGGAGGCTGGGCTCATCTTCGGCGCGCACGACTACCGCGAGCACGTGGCGAAGGCCGCGGCCACTTCGATGCCCGCCCACCTGGCAGCGACGTTCACCGGCGCGCACCTTCGCTCGGCCATCACAACGCACGAGCTCGAAGCCTCCGGCAACTTGCTCGGGGTCCAATACCTACGCGGCCACAAGCAAGCGACCACGACCGCGAAGTACGCCCGCGCCTCGATGCGCGCCGCCCTCGCGGTCCACAATCGGGGACGCAGCCAGAATATCGGGGACGGTAGCAAGTGAGTTACCGTCGTTTTCTTCGTGCGAAGGAGAGGACTTGAACCTCCATGGGAGTTACCCCGCTAGCACCTCAATCCAAAGGGAATATCATATATGCCGAGTAAAACCGATATACCCGCTGCAGCGAGTACCCTGGAAACCCCGTCGAGTGTACCCGAGCCGGGGACGCAATCGGGGACGCGGATCTTTCGGCGAACCCACCCGGATCGGTGCCAGTGCGGCGCGCTGTACGTTGGGGGCCTTTGCGTCGGGTGTGGCGTTGCTTGCTCGTGCGATTGGTGCCGGCGTGTCCGCTGAAGTCGTCCCCACCTTCGTGGACTTCGAGACGCGGTCCAAGGTTAGCCTCAAGAAAGTGGGCGGGCGGCACTACGCGCACCACCCTTCGACCGAGCTCGTGTGCTGCGTGCTGCGCAAGGGCGACGATTACGAGGTGATCGCGGGCGGCCGAGGCGTGCCTCGAAAGCCGAAGCTGTACACCGGCGGCGTGCTGGCCGCGCACAACGCCACGGGCTTCGATCGGCACGTGTGGGCCGCCCTTGGGTGGCCTGAGCCGGATGAGATCGTGGACACCTCCGAGCTAGCCCGCTTGGCCGGCTACCCGAAGGCTTCGATCGAGTGGCTTGGTGAGCACTTGGTGGGGATCCCCAAGGACAAGGCGGGCAATGCCCTAACCAAGTCGCTTTCACGCGTGAACAAGCGTACCGGCGAGTTTTCGGTCGCGCTCACGTGGCCGGTGCTGCAGCGGGTGATCGAGTACTGCAAGATCGACGTGGATGTGATGGCAGACTCATGGACCGAGGCTCTGCACATCTTCTTCCAGGCTGACATTCCCGGCCTAAACCGTGTGGACCGCGCGATCATCGATCGCGGCATGTGTTTTGACTCGGACTTGGCCCAGTTCTTGATCGAGTGCGACGCGGCGCTAGTCGGTGGGGTGCTCGAGGCGGCGGGGGTCACGGTCAAGCAAGTGCGGTCGGTGCCTCAGCTCCGCGCGCGGTTGGCCGAGCTCGGTGCGCCAGTGCCGGACTGCAAAGCACCCACGATCGAGGCGCTACTAGACCACGAGGATCCCGAGGTGGCGACACTCGCCGCCGCCCGGCTCGGGGTGAGCACGATCGCCGCCGGCAAGCTCAAGGCGGGCCTGGCCCTCGTTTCATCTGATGGGCGGTTGCGGGATACCCTACGCTACTACGCCGCGCACACGGGCCGGTGGGGTGGCAAGGGCATGCAATTGCAGAACCTACCCGGGGGGCCCAAGAACAAGAAAGACCCGGTGTACGCCGCGATCCGTTCTGAACCCGAGTTGTTCCGGTTGCTGGCCGGCAAGTTGGTGGCGAAGCTCAGCGCGTGAAAAAGCACTGGCGCTAGGATATATCTAGGCGCATATATCTTGCGTGGTACCCGTCGCGGCGTTGTACGTAGACCCTCGCGGTGTCTACCCCACCTTACCGGGGGTGGATTGCTGGGATGAGAAGCGAGATGCCCGGAACTACGTAGGCCGAGATCCCGTTGTGGCACACCCACCATGTCAGTTGTGGGTCAACTTCGCGGCGTTGAACTACAAGCGGTGGGGCGGCGAGCACAACCGACCGGGGAACGACGGTGGGTGCTTTGAGCATGCGCTGCATTCCGTGCGGCGGTGCGGCGGTGTTCTTGAGCATCCTGCCGGTTCGAAGGCGTGGGCGCGCTTCGCGCTGATCGTACCTGAGCGCCGTGGCTGGCAGCGAGGCGCTTTCGACGATGAGTGGGTGTGCGAAGTCTGGCAGAGCGCATACGGCCACAAGGCGCGCAAGCGGACGTGGTTGCTCTATTGCGGCGACCCACCACCTAGCCTCGGCCGGTGGTGGCGTGAGCCGGGCACGCACCAATGCGGATGGTTCGATCGAATCAAGCCAACGCTCTCAAAAGCAGAGGCCAGCGGGACCCCCCCCCATGTTTGCTAGGTGGCTAGTTTCTCTCGCTCGAAAGGCCCGCACGTGATCACAGCAGAGCAGATCAACACGCTCACCCGCGCGTGCCTCAAAGCCGCGGACGGCTACATGCTCGCGGTGTGCGACTACTCATCGGTCGAGGCGCGTGCGCTGGCGTGGATGGCTGGCGACACTGCCGCGGTCGAGCGCTTCCGAAGCGGGGCCGATCCCTACATCGCTTTGGCCGCGCGCATCTACGGCGTGCCTGAATCGTCGATCGATAAAGAGGATCCGCGCCGCAAGGTGGGCAAGGCCGGCGAGCTCGCGTGCGGCTACGGCCAAGGCCCCGGCGGCCCCAAGAACCCGAACAAGGGCAAAGGCTTCGGCAAGCCCTTCGGGTTCTACGGCTTCGCAGAAAAGAACGGCGTGGACTGGGCCGTGATGGCCAAGTCTAAGCCGCCGCTTACGCCCAAGATCGTGGTCGACATGTGGCGCAAGCTCCACGCCCCGAGTGTGAAGCTCTGGAAAGACCTCGAGCACGGCATGAAGCTAGCTTACTCGGGCGAAGATAATTCGGTCGGTGTCGGGTGTGAGGTGCACTGGGCCAAGTGGAACGATGCGATCGTGTGCACGCTTCCCTCAGGGCGTTCGCTGGTCTATCACAACGTGCACGCCAGCCGAGGGAAGTACGGCCTTGAGCTCCGCTACCAGGGTGGCAAGGGCTTTGAGAAAACCTACGGCGGGAAGATCACCGAGAACATCATTCAGGCGATCTGCCGCGACTTCTTGGCGGTGGCGCTGATCAAGTGCGAAGACGCGGGCCTGCGTCCCGTGCTCCACGTGCACGATGAGATCGTGTGCGAGGTGCCGGAGGACGAAGCGGCCGAGGGCCTGCAGTTGCTCGAACACATCATGGTGGACCTACCCGAGTGGGGCGAAGGCATGCCGATCGGCGTCGAGGGTTTTCTTTGCAAACGCTACCGAAAGTAGTGGCGGATCATATATCCTGATCCATATATCTTGCATGGCTACCAAGTCTTCCTACGCAGAGAAACAGAAGGGCACGCGCACGCCAGGCCCCGCCGGTGATCAAAGGCCGTTGCTGAGCGGCATGCGCCTCGCTGCATTGCAGTGCACGTGTGGCTTCCGCGGCGGGCGTTTCGATCCGCTGTTCGTGTGCGTGCCGTGCCTCGACATTGCGGCGCACCTCTCGAAGAAGCGGCCGAACGCGGCCAACGCGCCAGGGGTCACGCAGTGATCGAGCTTGTCCAGCGGATCGCGGCGTTCCTAAAAAGCTTCTGGCCCTTGTTCGTGGTGCTTCCGTGGGAGGCCGCGGTCCGTGCGCGCGCTGGCAAGCACGTAGCGCTACTCGGCCCTGGTGTGCACTGGCGCGTGCCCTTCTTCGACGTGCTCACGTTGGTGAACACGCGCATGCGGTTCGTACACTCGGACTTGCAGACTCTATCTACCAAGGACGGCGCGATCCTCACCGCGTCGTTTACTGTCGGGTTCTGCATCGTCGATCCACTCGTGGCCACGATGCGGTTGCACAAGCCTGAGCGCGCCGTCGCGTCTATGGTGTGTGGGTTCTTTGCCGAGGTTGCGGCCACCACGCTGAGAAGCGATCTCACCCCCGACTATGTGAGTAAACACGTGCTCGGTCGGCTTCGAGCCGAGACGACGGGTTACGAGTTCGAGATCTGCCAGGTTTGCGACTTCGGTTGTTTGCGCACCTTCCGACTGATGCAGCAATACGGCTCAGCCGGATGGACCGAAGTAGAGGAACGCGCGTTGTGATCACCGCCGCGATCGATCCCGGCGAACACCGCTCAGCGTGTGCGATCTTCGACGGGCCCGAGCTCGTTAGCCTCGAGTGGCTAGAGCCCGGCGCCGTGTGGCCGGGCCTTGACCTCGTGGATCGAGTCGTGATCGAAAAGCCTCGCCTGTACCCGGGGCACCCGCGGCCGGGCAACATCCTAAACTTGGGGTGGGGTGGCGCGCTTGTGGCGGGGGCCTTCCGGCCTCAGCGCGTGATCATGAACCCTCGAGCGCGGTGCGCCGTGAAGGTGGCCTCAGGTGTGCGCGCGCTCATCGTGTACGAGCCAAGCCAGTGGAAAGGGAACGTGAAGAAGCCCCCGCACCACTGGCGATGTTGGAAGGTGTTGAACCCGCACGAGCGCAAGTTGTTCGCCCCCACCGTCGAGGCGAAGATCAAAACCGCGGTCAAGAAGCTCGCAAAGTCCAAGTCTCGCAAGGTGACCGGATACAGCTTCGAGGCGCACAACCTCTTAGACGCCATGGCCCTCGGGCTCTTCTTCTTGAAGCGCACCGAAAAGGGTGGGGCCGTCGTGCAACTCGTCAGCCGCCGCAAGGCCGCGCGTTCGTTCCCGCGAGCCGCGTGAGCTAGGATATACGATGCCCAAACAGACCCAAGCCAAGCGCCTCACCGTCCCCGAGCTCGTAGATCTACGCCGCTACGCGCGAACCGATCGCCAGCGTGAGATCTTCGATGCCTTGCTGATCCACGATGGCAGGGTGATGCAGGCGGCCAAGGCCCTCGGGGTGGTGCACGGCGTGATCGGCGATGTGACGCGCGTTGTGCGTCGGTACGCCGCGCAGCACCAAGCCGATCACAAGCTGCCGATCCGCCCCGAGGTGCCGCCCGACCACCGCCTCAAGGGCGTGTCCACGCTCAGCAACGCGGACGGTACGATCGATCAGCAGTGGGCAAAAACCGAGCGCGATAGCTTCGAGCCCGCGGTCCCGATCACGCCCGAGGGCTTCGAGATCGACGGCGTGTCGACGATGCTCGATGCGCAGGGCAATGCCCGGATCCAGTGGATTCGCTCGAACCCGAAGGAGCGCGACAAGCTCACCTTGCTGTGCGAGGCAGCCGAGCAAGCGTGCGAGCTCTTCGCCGGCAAGGTGAAGCCGACGAAGGCCCCCAAGGACACCGAGCTAGACACCATGAGCGTGTACGGCCTCGGGGATCCTCACATCGGTATGCTTTCGTACGGTGTTGAAACCGGGCAGAACTTCGACCTCAAGATCGCGGCTGAGCAAACCACGGCGGTGGTGTCGCGCGCCGTTGCGAGTGCTCCACCGAGCGCGGTGGCGTTGCTCGCGCTGATCGGTGACAACTTCCACGCGGACGATGATCGCCAAGTCACGCCGGGGCATGGGCACAAGCTCGATGTGGATGGCCGCGCGCCGAAGGTGTTCCGCGTTGGCTGCGCGCTTTGGCTCGCTCAGATCCGTTGCATGCTCACGAAGCACAAGCGCGTGATCGTCAACGTCACCCGCGGCAACCATGATCCCCTCACCTCGTTTTTCATGGCCGAGTGGCTTCGCGCCATGTTCAAGGATGAGCCGCGGGTGGAGATCCTCGACAACATCGCGGAGCATCAGTACATCCTTTTCGGTAAGCAGTTGCTAGGCCTCACGCACGGGCACAAGACGAAGCCCGAGGGCCTTTCCGGCGTGATGGCCGCGGACGTGCCCGAGATGTGGGCCGCGGCGCTGTTTCGCCATTGGATCACCGGGCACATCCACTCGAAAACGTTTTTCGACTTCCGCGGGTGCTCCCTCGAGACGCTGCGCACGCTGGCCCCTGAGGATGCATACGCCGCGGGCGCCGGATATCGATCAGCACAAGACACCGTGGTGATCACGTATCACGAGCGCTTCGGTGAGATCGGCCGATCTACGGTCAACCTCGCCCGCGCCGGGATCGACATTGCGCGCAAACCTCGCGGCTACACCGTCGCGCTCAGCACCAAAGGCAAGTGACGATGAGTGCCAACGTTCAACACCAAAGCAGCACCAACGAAGCATATACGCCGCCTGAAGTCACCGAGGCCAGCCGCCTGACGATGGGATCGATCAACCTCGATCCGTTCTCGTGCAAGGCGGCGAATAAGGTGGTGAAGGCCGATCGCTACTTCCACCGCGGCGCGCTCGAAAAGCCATGGGCCAACCTCGACGGCTCACCCGCTACGGTGTTTTGCAATCCGCCGGGTGGTACGCTCGTGCGGTCCACCCTAGAGCCGAGCATCCGCCCCGATGGCAAGCCCGGGCCCGGCTACTCGAGCGCGGCCGTGGCGTGGGCGTATCTGCTGAACGAATACCTCACCGGGAATGTTGCTCAGGCGATCTTCGTTTGCTTTAGCTTGAACACGTTTCAGAACAGCCAAAAGATCCCGGGGTGTCGGTTTGCGCCATACCTTTTCCCCTTCTGCGTCCCGCAAAACCGTCTCAGGTTTTGGTGCGAGTCGCGCCCGATCGGCAAGGGCCAGCCGTCTCAGCCCAACGCCCTGATCTATATAGGCGAGAACGTTGACGCTTTCGCCAAACACTTCGCGCTGATCGGACAAGTGCGGATCTAGCCCATGCGACGCTTACGGGGGGCCGGGGTAGTGCGGGGGCTGAGGCGCGGCTGCAGCGTCGTGGGCTTTGGTTCGTGCTCGTGTGCCAGTTCTGCCGCGACCTCGGACTCGTACCCGAGCGCCGCCGCTGCCATGCGTGCACTGGCCTGGCGCATGAATTCTTCAGGTGTTAGACCGGTAAGCTTCGCGGCGCGCGTCACTAGTTCGTTGTCCCGCCCACGTTTCATATCGGGAAGCTTGGGAACGGGCACGCCTAGATCTGAGGCAGCATGAGGTATCACGAGATCTCGGCAGTATTCGCTAACGGTCTTTCCGGCTTTCTCCGCGGCCCGGTCTACGAGCTCCGCGTGAGCGGCATAGGTGCGGAAGGTGACGTTTTTAGCGGCGAATGAGGGAGGCATCTATATGTATCCTTGTGTAGGTTGGGCCGCATCTGCGCGGCGCACGGGTAGGTATATAGCTAGATCCATGCCTGCACCATGGGTACTTTTCGACCTATCTGGACGTGCGCCGGTTTTGCCGCAATGTAACCAAAGCGAAACCGGGTGCGCAGTGTCGATCAGTGGGGCGAGGGGCCTCGGTGGGGCATGACGCGCCGCCCCGAAGATATATTGAAAGATCTTGGATCGGTGGCGCGTATATCATGCTAGGTATATAGACGGAGGGACCGTGAACACCGAAAAAGACGAAGGCCCACGCAAGTCATCAGGCTTCACCCGCAAGTCATCGCCGGGATCGTACGCGCTCGCTGAGGCCGACTTGGTGCCCGAGGCCGTGGCGGAACCAGTGAGCGTGACGCTGCAGGCCGCGCCCCGAGCCGCGGTGAGCTCGGAGGATCGGATCGAAGCCCTCAAGGCTTACCACCACGCCCGCATGCGCTTGGCGGTGTTGTCGGCTGAGTTGTCGACCGCGCCAGCCTCCGATATCGTCCCGGGCGTGACGGCCGCCTACGTCGAAGCCATGCGCCAGTGTCTGCAGGTGCTGTTACTCAACTCTGATGTGGCCGAGGGGTTGTGATGGACCGCTGCGATTGCGACCGCCCTAGCCTCGGTGACGATCGATATACGCACCGAGATAGTTGCCCACGGTCCCCGCGCAAAGCCGCGACGGCCGGCGAGGAAGGGGCTTTGCTTTGCAAGGTGAAGTGGGTGCCGCGGTGCCTCAAGCCCCTGGCCTGTGGTGGGAAGTGCGTGCTTAGAGATGGGCACGAGGTGCCGTGCGAATGCGCCGGAGACAACCCCGGGGAGCCTGGCACATGTCCAGCGTGATCGAGCTCGCCGGCATCGTGGTCCATTCGAAACGGTGGGACACACCATGGGGTAAGATCCGCGTTCAGCTCGTGGTGTTGGCCGAGGGCCGCAAGGTTCGCATGGGCTTGCCCACCAAGCTCCCCGAAGACTTCCGCAAAGCCGCGGCCGAGGTCGCGCGGTGGATCATCGATCAGCGCGGCCACACCCCCGAGGCCGTTGACGATCTCGAGGCCGCACTCAGGGAAGCATTGAGCCACGCGACCGTAGATATATCCAAGGATCAAACATGAGCCACCGCGGTCTGGCGCCACTGGGCATTGAACCGGGCACCAACGAAGCAACGCTGTTCGCCTTGGGGATCGTGCAGATCACAGGCTGGCGTGAGCACAAGCCCACGCGGATGATAGGCCGCATCGGGTATCCCGGCGATCAAACCGTCCGCTACGCGCCGGGCATAGTCGAAACAGAACTAGAGATCACTCAGGCTAACGGCGCGCGGCACACATTCACCGGCGAAGAAGCCGAAGCAATTGCGTTGATCCTTGGTACGGAGATCCCGTGAGCAGCCTTCGCCGCACGATGCAACGCGCCCAACGCCGTGGCCTCGGCCCCGATCCATTGCCTGTATCGGTCGAGTTCTTGGGCAAACCGAACTTGGATTCAATCGCTAGCGATATGCACGTGAGGCGGTTGCCGGGCGTGGATCCGGGACACCGTGAGCCGGGCATGGTCGTCTTCTATGATGAGGCGCACGACCTCCGACCGATGCAGGCCGCCGCGCTCCTTGAAGCCCTGCGCAATCGTGGGAGCTACGCAGTGTTGCCGGCGGGCGTTGAAGTGGTGTCGATCGGTGGCGACTTCATGCACGGGGACAAGTGATCGTTCGGCCCGAGTCGATCACGTGCGCACGATGCGGTAAGCCAGTCGAGCGCGTGGAGACTTGGGAACACGGCAACACGCTCAAAGGCCGCAAGATCCGGATCCGCGTCTTCTGCCACGGCGAAAGCGAGTACGAAGATGTGCCCGAGGATCTGTTAGGGGATGCGCGGATCGACTTCGGGCAAGCGTTCGTCCAGCCGTTGGCGCTACCGGCCGCCGGGGGCCGAAAGTAGCCGAAGCGCCAAGGCGTGCACCAACTGGCGATCCTCAGGCTGCAACGCCAGGTAGACCCGCAAGTGCTTGTTCACGAGGTGCGGGGCCGCGCTCGAGGGCGTGGGGGCTTCTTCGTCCGGGAATGGGTCTGGTTCGATGCGCGGCCCGAGTGGGGCCAACGTCCCGCCCTTCGGGGTCTGAGCTCGTGGCGAGGCGCGTGGTGGCAGCGGCGGGGGTCCTTTAGGCGCATCTCCGGATCGCACCACGACAGGGGAGGGCCGAGGGTGCGGGGCCACCGGCGTTCGCTCATCGTCAAAGCCAGGGCGTGGGCCATAGCCCCCGGGCGGACCGGACCCGTTCACTTCGGGGCCCCGTCGAACACGCGCGAAAAGCACTCGGCACGGGAGCCGGGTTCATGGATCGGCCGGCACTCGTCCAAGCGCATATCGAGGGCGCTGCGCTGTACCTGAGGTGGTGGCGCGGGGTGCTCGAGGTGAGCCGCGCCGAACACGCCGCCGATCGTGGTGATGGCCGCGCCTGCGATGGCCGCGATCATCTTGCGCGTTTCACTGCTGTTCGAGTTCTTGATCTCACGCACGGCGTCACTGATCGAGTCCCCGAGATCGTCCACCTTCTTTTCCAGCGTGTTCAAACGATCGTCGTGGTCACCCAGCGTCATATAGACCGGCTCGGGTGCGGGCATATCGTCAGGCTGTGACTGGTAGCGGCGGGGCGGTGTCATTCGGCCGCCTTCGGTGCGTTGATCTCGAGCGCAAGCACACGTTCCACGAGCTTGGCGAACTCAGCCGCGCGAGAGTCTAGCTCCTTGGCCTGTTCGTCAAGCCGATCGTGCGCAAGGTTCGTCTTGTGCTCTTCGGTGAGGATTGCGAGCTCTTGACGCAATAGGAACACTTCGAGCTTGCTGATCTTGTCCCCGAGGTTCGTGCAAGCCCCACGCACATCGCGCATGAGTTTCAGCACGTCTTCGTCTTCGGGTGGCGCGGTTTCGCTGAGCTCGTGGGCTCGCTGGCGCACCTTCGGGATCGAGGGCAAGCGCGGTGCTGAGGGAATTCGATCGCCGTTGTCTTCGGGCTCGCTCATGTGGTGCTCACTCGAGGTAATAGCCAGGCAAACAGGTTCGCGCGCTTTGCAGCGCCCGACCAAGAACGACAACCCAAACCAGCGTAGGCACCGAAGCGCCGCTCTAGGGATCCACATCGGCGCGTGTGTCTCCAAAGCCAAAGGGCCTCACCTGCAGCGTGCGTGGTGGCCTCGCGAGACAACCCAGCGAAGGGCGGCACACGGTGCGATCCCGGCTCTATCTGCCATGGACCGAGGCCGTCACCGCCCTTGACGGTGCCAGCGTGCACATCTTCACAACCGGCGCCTTCGTAGTACCAGATCGAAAGCAGGCCCGCGGCATCGTCAGGCGCGTCTGACACGACGGCGATCGACTCGCCCACCATGGTGAGGCGCGCGACGTAGGCGGGGGTGTGCGGCTCGCGTGCACACGTATGCAGCGAAAGCAGCACGGCCACGACTTTCGCAGAAGGGATCACGGGAGCACGCCGATCTGAGCGTTGTGGGGCAGGCACTTGCGGTGAAGGCCATGCACCGTAGCGATGCAGGAATGAACGAAGCCCACGACCGAGCCATCCAGCGCGAGCACGGGCGAACCAGACCACCCGGGAATGATGCTCATGGTGGTGTCAACGAACGAGCCCGCGCCGGGCAAGACGTTGCCATCGGTGATCTCGCCGAACATGATGGACCGCGCGTAGACCGTCTCGCCCGTTACCGGGCCGCGCATCTTCAGGGGCACGTCGAAGATGTGATCGCTGGACAGAGATGCGATATCGCGCGAAGAGTCCACGAGCTGAACGTGCGCCAGCGTGAAGCCGTGCGACGTGTGGGCCCACTGCTCAGCCGTGACGATCGCAACGTCGGGGCGATCGCCCACGCAGTGCGCAGCGGTTAGAACTTGGTTCGGGCCAACGGCGAAGCCTGAGCACACCGGTTGCCCATCGCGCAGGATCACGACGATGGGATCTTGCGGCTTGCACGGCGCACAACCGAGCAAAGCCAAAGCGATGAGCAAGGCGCGGATCATTCTTGGTACCGCGCCCCAAGGGCTTCGATCAGCTCATCAGAGACGGGGGCACCGCTGAGGTCGATCTGAGCGGTGATGAATGGCACCAGGGTGGCAGGCGTGATCGCGCACTGCAGGTGCCGGCGTGAAGAGCCGATGAGCAACGCCTTGGACGTTGGATCCCACACGCAGGGGGAATCAGCGACGTTTGCGCCGGGTGCGGTGGCGGCGCTCATGCCGCCCGCGCCGTAGTTGCCGGTGCGGATGTGATTCGCGTCCGAGCCTTCGCCCAAGATCACGAAAGCGTGTGCGTTGTTCTGCCCCGGGGTCCACATCAGGCAGAGCGAGCCTGCCGGTGGCTGGTAGGATGGATCTCGCGGCACGTAGTGCGAGGCCGGCGATCCCATCGCGTTGTTTTTCGCGTCGAAGGGTTCGAGCTTGGCCATCTGCGGCGTGCCGTACAGGTGGTTGGCACCACGGTTGACCCACGCGGCGCGGACGCCCACGAGCTCAAGGATCCGGTGGAGCTGATCACCGCACGAGCTATACGTCTTGCGTTGCTCGGGACCCGGGCCATCGCGGCCCTCGGTGGTGTGGATATAGAGCGGTGCGAGCTTGTCGAAGCCTTGGATCACGCCGCCCGGCGCCGGACGTGCATCGAACGCAACGCCGCAGAGCTGATAAGACAGCGCTACGATTGCTTGCCCAAGCAAGTCAGCGAATGCCGGATCGGCGTGATCAAGGGCTCGCATGGCTCAGGCCGCCGGTGGGGCGTTCGGATCGGCGGGCGGCGCTGCAGGTGCTGGCGCGGGTGCGGCCGGCGGCGCAAGCTCTGCATCCACCTTGTCGCTGAGTGCGTTCAAGGCGGTAACGACCTCAGACGGATCGTTTTGCGCAGCGCTGAGCTTTGCGGTGAGGTCCGCGACTTCGGCCGTCAATGCGGCGTTGTCGTGCTGCAGCGAGGCGTTCGAGGCCTTTTCGGACTCGAGGGCTTTGCTCATGTTGCCGATCTCGGCTTCGAGGCGCGCGATTGCTTCTTGCTCGGATTGATTCATTGGTCGGATCCTTCGGTAGATCGCCCGTAAGTAGGCGAGGCCCAGAAGAGATACCACGCCAAGATATACGGCGCCCGAATAAAACATATATCGAAGCATTAGGCCTCGCGATAGGCGCGCTTGTACGCGGTGAGGGTGGCAAGGCGCTCGGCCTCGGTGGCTAGGTCTTCTTTGGTGGCCCCGCCGATCGCCAGCTTCGCCAGGCGCACGAGGCCATCCAGGGCCGCCGGCTCCAAGTCCTTGGCCAGCTTTTCGAGCTCGCTCACGGGGCACCCCCTTCGCCACCTTCGGGCCCTGCGTCGGGGTGGGAGCACCGGGCCTCGCCCCATGCGTCACACTCCTTGATCACGGCCGCCCGGCACGTTGGTTCGCCCTTGCACGCTCGCACGCGCGCCGCGCACTCGAGGCCATGTGCCGCCATGACCGTATCTGCCGGCGTGCACGGCGTGCCTTGCGTGAGGCAGCTAGCAGCCACCAAAGCGACAACCAGCGCGCCCACCACGGCCATGATGTGACGGGCACGAATCACAGCCGCGCCCCGAAGAGCAGGCCGCACGCGAGCAAGAAGATCGCCGCGGTGCCGAACAGCTTGGCGAACTTGCTCACCCACCCGGTGGCGTTCTCCACGAACTTCGGCACGTCAGTGCCAGCGGCTTCGAGGATCTTACCGAAGCGAACGAGGGCCGCGCCGGTGCGTTGTGCGTAGGGGTTCGCGAAGTGCTGCGCGAACAGGCCGATGGCTTCGAGCGTGGAGCCCACGAGGCCCACCACCGCGCCCACCTTGAGCACGAGGATCAGCAATGGACCGGCGTTGGCGAGGAAAAAACTTAGGGTGATCTGGGGCATTCCCAGAGTATACGACCCAAGATATACGCGGCAAGCCTGGGCGTCGACCTACAGCACCGAAAGCGCGTAAGGGCCTGCAATATCGCGCATGGCCACGGGCGAAAGGTGCGCCCCGTCCTGTAGATTCCCCGGGCCCGTGGACATTGCGGGAAGCGACCCACCGTTGTACCCGATCACAACCGTGACGCGCCCCGGATAGGCTGAAGCAATCGCCGGGAACACGTTGCGGTAGTCCTGCATCAGATACCCGAGGCCGTTAGGTGTCGCCTCGGCACCCCACACCACAGGGGTCTGTATCTTGATCTCGGCTGTAGGGTGCGCAGCGAGAATGGCCGCGCAAAACAAGCTTAACCGGGCTGCAAACTGGGCCGGTGTGGTCTGGTTGCTGATCATGTCGCCAGCGGCAAGCTCTAGCCACACCACTTTACGTGTTGTTCCCGTCATCCGGGGTGTTATATAGGTAACGACCGCAGCCGCGGCGGTCGCGGCATCTACGATCCCGTAGCTCGTGATTCCAAAGCCGCTCGTGCCGATCATGTACGAGGCGCCGAAGTGTCCGCTTGCTTTGACCTGTCCTGCCCACGACCAAAGGAACACGAGCTGACCCGAGATCACGTCATTAGGATCCCACCCGAAGTAACCGATGGATCCGCTGGCGCCCATGATGATCAGGCTTTCCGCGTGCGCGCCCGCCGGGATAATCGTAGCCGTGGTCTGCGGAGTGATCCCAGTAATCGCGCAATTCTGCTCGAACAGCTCGACACGCCGAACACCTGGCCCCGGTATCGTGAGCCGCACAGTCTGCTTAACACCGACCGTGGTGAATTGCATCGTATGACTCTGCTTCACGTGGTCGATCGCTACATCGATCGTGTTGCCTAGATCCCCGTTGCCGGAGACGGCAACGGTCGCGATGGCCTCTACGTCGAGGTACCCGGGTGGAACGTCCAGCACGGTTCGCGTGTACTGATCGCCGGGCACGTACTGGTTAGGCGCTGAGCCTGTTAGCACACCTGGCAGCTTAGTGTCCCACTTTAGTGAGTACTCGGGCAGTCCGAAGGCCGTGTATCCGGAGATATTGATCCCAACGGATGTGGGTGCACTAGTCGTGGAGATCACGACCGGCAAAGGCATCGCGGCGTATCGCTTAGCCATTATCTTGGATCAAAAGCCAACCACACCGCCGAACGACTTGGCCGCGTACCAAGCATCCAGAGCGGTCTTTTCTGGGCCTGTAGGTTCTTGCGGGCACGCCACGACGTTCGCGATCGCCACGTTGCCAAAGTTCGCATTAGCGCGCGCAAACAGGTTCCAGCCGGTGCCAGTCAAAGCGCCTGAGCTGCCAGTCACCTTATTGCCTGCAGCGCCTACTTGCAGGTAGTCGGTCGAGCCTGAGCCCACCTTAAACATGACTCGGAACCACGCGCCCACCGTCATAGCGGTCGGGTTCTGATCGACAACTCCGGTGTTGAAGATAGACACAGCGGGCGAGGACCCAGCGCCATCCTGGAAAAAAGTGTGTGCAGCGCCAGCCGACCCACCGCAGAAACTGGCATTGGCGGACCACGTGACTGATCGCGCAATCATCCAGTACCACATACCAGCAGTCAGCGTCATACTAGCCGCTGTGAATAACTGGTTAGTGCCGTTGCCAACGTAGCAAGGCACAGTCCCAAGCGTAGTCAGAGTGGGCGGGTGCGTTGCTTCGGTCATATCGAAGTGGCTTGCACTCTGATCAGTCCACGTGTTTGCGCCTGCACCCAATTGCGAATCCAACCAAAGCTTAGGAGTCGTGCTAGTGATTAGGGTTAGCGGCGTGCTAGAAGACACAACCGTCACGGCGATCGTGCTGGCCGTTGCTTGATCACCCGTCGTGGAAGTCGCTACGGCACCCAGCACCGCGGCCCCCGTGTCCCCAACTTGCGGGGTCCAAGAAAACGACCAATTGAAACCCACGATCGATGCAGTGCCTAATACGGTCGATCCATTCTTCACTTGGACCGTCACCGCCGCGCCGGTGATCGTGCCAGTGATCATAACAGGTGCGCCCTGCGTTAGCGTGGCGCCGGGGGCTGGCGAGGTAATCGCACAAGCGAACGTAGTACCGAGCAAAACAGCGAGCGGCATTGCGACGTAGCGACGAACTTTAGCCATGGGGTTTCCTCCGTATATCCTAGCAGATAGATCGGTGGTCGCTTACGCGCCGCACCACGTGATGATCAGCGCAACGCCCTGCGCGCCTGAGCCGGCCGCGCCGCCCGATCCACCCGTCGCAAGTGTGGTGTTGCCATACCCGCCCGCACCGCCACCGCCGCCACCGCCACCGCCCGCACCGTTGCCACCACCGCCGCCACCGCCACCGCCCGCGCCGTACCCGATGCCAGGGCTACCGTCCACGCCGATCAGGCCAGCACCACCGCCCGCGCCGCCGGCACCGCCGGGGCCGTGGGCATTGCCGCCCGCCGCGCCAGCACTACCAGCACCGGCGCCACCGGCGCCACCAACACCGCCCGAGGCTACGCGCGATGTGCCAGCGAGCTCCTTGCTACTGGCAACCGGGATGCCGCCCACGCCGCCCGCGCCGCCGGATCCACCACTGACACCGGCGCCTGCGTTGGCTGCTAGAGATTGGCCAGAGGTGAGAGAAAAGGATCCGTTGACCGCTTTGGTTTCGGCGCCAGCCGCCACGCCAATGGTGATCGTCAGAGTGGCGGGGAGCAGGATAGCCGGGAAGCCCTCTTCATACATGCTACCCGAAGCACCGCCGCCACCACCGCCGCCACCGTGGCCCGCGCCGCCGATGCCGCCGGACTGGCCTCCCATCCCGCACCCGACCAAGATCACGTGACACCACTTCGCATGCGCGGGCTTGGTCCATGTGCCGTTTACGGGAAACGACTGGATATCGGGCACAAGGCACATTGTGCGATCGGCCAACTCTTCTAGCGCTATGTCGATATCAGCTTGTAGGGTCATAGGTTGCTGTCATCCAAAAGGGTGATAGTGGCCGGGAAGTTCGTACGGTCGCCTACGTAGGTTCCGCCGCTCGTGAGGTTGATCGCGCTGAAGTTGGCGCGGTTGCCCGTGTACGTTCCGCCGGACATGAGGGGGAAGTCCGCGGCGGCGGCGGCCGGGTACTGATTCGGCGGCGTACCCGCGTAGGTGTTGTTATAGGAGGGAGCAAGGCTCCAATATCGAAACGTGGTCGGACGAGCCGCAACACGGTGCGCGCCGCCTACGATCTTGGACCAATGCAACCACGTGCCATCTGGAAACGGCTCGTCCGCCGATCCATCGGTGACCGTCGTGCTAACGATCGCCCATTCCTGCATTGTCCCCCCGGGCTTCCACGGACATGGGCCCGTGAACAGTGCGCGGATCGCAACTACGTCATCGCGGGTATACTCGAGCGGCGTGAGTGGCAGAAGCACAACCCAAAAGCGACCTTTGGGATCAGTGGTGCCATCCCAGTTCCACGGCGCGCCGTAGCTGAACTGTTCGCTACCGTCGATCGATCGATCATGGCGGTTGAGCTTCACATCGATCGTAAAGCAGTGTAGCCGGCCGAAGTACTCCGAAACCTGGCTGAGCAACGCGAAGGCCGACCCACGCACGCGGTGGCCTCGAGGATAACGCCACGCGATCAACCTCTGAGCGTAATGGGCATCGGTCTCGGTGCGCCCGCGCGGGATGCCGCGATCAGCGCCGATCAGTGCCAGTGCATCCGGCTGCGCGCGCGAAGGGAAGCGCGCCTCTAGTCCGGCGCGAGCTCGGTCCATTGACTCATCTATGATCATCGCGTGCGACTTCGTAACCGCGTCGTATAGCCACGACGGGACCAAGAAGCGGAGCGAAGCGAGAAAAGACGCAACCATGTTCACACCGCGGTGATCGCCACAACGCCAAGGACCGGCACGTGGCCAGCGGCGACGTGGATCGGAGTGCTAGGGGTGTACGTTGGGAGGCCAGTCATCTGAGGCACGGCGTTTCGGATCGCCGTGGTGATCGTGGTGGGATCAATGTCGTATCCGGCGCCCTTACCGATATCGAGCGTGGAGAACAGAGCACCGAGCGCCGTGGTGGCCTTCGTCAAGAAGTCGGTGGGCAGATCACCGGTGGCGGTGGCCGTCACGTCGATCGAATCGGCGATCGAGTTGACCGCGACCGGGGTGATACACAGTGGGGTGGCCCACGACTCAAAAGCCGCCTGAGCGGCCGTCACGCTCGCACCGGCAACCGGGCCCGATGGGCCCGCAAGGTAGACGGTTACGGTCAACGTCGGGTTATCTGCATCCGACTTCGCCCGCGTGATATCTTGCACGCCGGTCAGGGCCTTGTTCCGCGCCACGTATTCGTAGGCGTCCGCCGGCCCGTTCGGTGACAGAGCACCACGACTGGACAAGCACTGCTCTACCAGAGACGGATCGGATTGCTCATCCACACCGACCGCGGCAGTGCTTGAGAGCACATCCACACCAAGCAACGTAGTAACGAGAGTGTCGATCTCATCCACTCCCGCGCTCGAGTCTGATCCCGAGTCATCTGCCACAACATCGATCGTCAGTTGCACGCCCGCCGAAAGGGTCGGCTCTGCGCTAACGTTGTGGTACGTCTTGCCGCTGAGGCTTGACTTGAAAGTCAGATCGCCCGCGCCGATCGGGTAGAAGCCGCCGCCGTTGTTTTTGATCGTGACCGTCGCAGTTGCAAACGTGGCTAGGGTGCGATCCACCCCAAACTGATCCTTCGCTACGAGCGTGAGCCAATCGCCGGACGCGCTCGACAGAAAGCCGGCCTTGATAAACTCCGCGACCATGTTGTCGCTAGTCGAGAGGGCTTCGGCCAAAAAGTTGTACGTGGAGCGCGTTGGATCGCCCGTGCGCCACGTGGTGGTGTCAATCCCGAGGCCTTGGGCGACGGTGAGGCCAGTGCTCAGCACGGTGGAAAACGTGCGGACCGTGATCAGCGCGGCAACGCTGTAGAGAGTCACGGCAGACCTCCTAGGATCGTGGTGGTTACATCCGTCACCGAAAGGGTGAGCGAGAACGTCTCGCCTTCGTCCGCCAACGTGCAATCAATCTCGAGAGTGATCGAGATCTCGCCGCCCTCGCCTTCGAGCTGAGTGGCTTGGACCGTCACCTCGCTCACTCGATCGTCTTCCAAAAGCTCGGCACGCACGAGGCTCGGAAACGCAGCAAGCGCCACGGGATAGCCGACCGCGCCGCAGTAGCCGGACACGTCGAAGCCATAGGCGGCCTCTTCATCACCACCACGCAACGTGCCGCGTGGCGTGATCAATCGACGATAGAGCGCCTGTGCTACGAGCGTTGCGCCACGCGCGTACCGACCCGGCGAAAGCGAATCTAGGCACCACGTATCGAGGCCATACCCGGTGCTCATGTGATCGTTCCCGTTCCGGGAGCCGTAGTGGCGCCCGTTTGAGCCGCGGCCGTTCCCGCGGTGGCCACCGGGATCCCCGCCGCGACCACAAGCGTGACGTTCGCCAGCAAGTGCTCTAACACCGCCTCTGCGATGGCTTCGCAGTCGGCTTGCATGGCCGCGTTGTCCACGCGCTGAGAAGGATCTAGCTTCGCGAGCCGTTTAGACTTGATCAGCGTGGCCAGCGTAGATGAGGTTCCAGATACGGGCACGATCTATCATAGCGCGGCCTTCACTCGGGCGCTTCCCGCCGTGATTACGCCTGCATACGGGCCCGCCTGGACCGTGTCCCCGATCCGAGCTATCCCCAAGGCACCCGGCCCCCCTAGATCTATCTCGAGCGGCATCCAGCCGGGCGCATCGGGTGCATCGTGGTGCGTGACCACCGGGCGCGAAGGGTCATTGTCAACGAACGACACGAGCACGAGCGAGCCGGGCAGAACCCGCGCCTTGAGGCCTGCCATGCCTGGACGAACCGGGACGTTTGCAAGATCAGGGAAGCCCGTGGCCGTCCGCACCGGCTGAAGGTTCAAGCGCTCGCCCGACTGAGTGACCACGCGGAACTCAAACGATCCCGCGTAGCGCAAGCCTGGGTAAAGCGCATCGAAGATCTTACGCTGCGCATCGAGGCGCCGGTTAGGGCGCGGACCGGCGTACACCTTCACCGTGAGGCGCTTCGCGTCTAGTGAATACTCCACATCGGTTGCCGGCAGTGACCCGTCGATCGTCACGCCAGGTACCAAGCCCGTAAGGTCCTCGGTGGCGAGCTCGATCAGATTCAATCCGGGATCACGCATCGTGCGCGGTGCATCGCCCGTGTACTTGGTTGTGGGGCGAAGCCCGAGGCGAGTCACCCCGTCGAAGTCCACGCGCCACGAACGCGGAGCGAGCGCGTGCAAGACTTGCGAAGCCGGACCCGTGCGGCGCGCGTAGTGCGGCCCTAGCCGCGTCTTCGGCAAGCCGTCTACCGACTCACCCACTTCGCGGGCGGCATCGCCGATCACTGACGAAAGCTTCACCCCCGCATCGTCGAGGTACGGCTTCGCGGGGACCTCACTACCCCACCCGCCCGCGCCGCCGGCAAGTCGGTACGCTGCGCGGCCATCCACCGCGCCGCCGGACACAACCGTGCATGCCATGCTAACGCTGCCGCACACGAACGAGGTTTTACCCTTGAGCTCTTCGGGATCTGGTAGGTCCACGTCGATCCAATACGTGCCCCACGCCCCGACGTAGACCGAGGCGCGTGACACCGAAAAGCCGCCAAGCGTACCGAGGCTCATGGTTGCTTTGCCTGAGCCACGAGCCGAGCGAGCTCAGCTTTTGCCGCGGCGTTGGGATCAGCCTTCGCCGGTGCGTCACCAGCGCCCGGCTTCGCCTGAGCTTTGACCACGGGCTTGGGCTTCGCCGGCTTGTACTCAATGAACTTCACGACAACGGTCGAGCCGCCTTTGCCGTCGTGGATCATACCGCCCACGCTGGCCTTCGAAACCTTGGTGATGCGCTGGCGCGCCAAGTCCGGGTGATAGATCGGCAACGCAATGGGCTTCACGCCGTTGGTGGTCGACTCGCACAAGCGCTGGAACACTTCCCACCGCTCGAAGTCATCCGAATCATCGCCGCCATCACCCGCTAGGGTGAATGTGGCCGTGAATTCGGCGGGCGGCGCGCCGTTCAGCTTGGTGGTTGCGCCGGTTGCGCCTTTCGCTTGCTGTACATCCCAATTGTCAACGCGATCATGGCCCGATAGAACGACGGTGCCGGGTGATGTGAGAGTGCCGAGCACGATCACCGAAAGAAGATCGCTGATCTCGTAGGGAAGCGTCACGCGGCCTCATCTTCCGCCGAAGCGCCGCCGGCCGAGGCCGCGTCTTCTTCGTAGCAGCGCGTGAGCATCGCCTTAAACTCTTCGAGCGCGGTCGGGCCATCCTTCACGCCGTTGAACTCGAGGTGCGCGCCCGAAAGGTCGATATGGATCCCGCCCGACTTCGAATCGTCCGAGCTCTTCGGCGCCTGGCCCGAAGCCTTCGCGCTACCACCGGCGTTGCCGCTGAGTGAGTCCTGTGCGGACAGTGAGGACACGTCCGGCGGTGCCACCATGTCAGCCATAGATGACTGCACTTGCTCGGCCGAATCGTCGAGGCCCATAGCCATGCCTTCGCCGGTGAACACGCCGATCTCAGCGAACACCTTGGAAGGCGAGGCGATGCCAAGCGCTGACTTGGCCGACTTGATCGCGCCTTTGACTGCGTTGCTCACCGCATCCACAACGAAGCTGGCCGCACCGGTGATACCGTTCGCCAAGCCCTGCAGAATGTTCATGCCAATCGTGGAGAGATCGATCGACTGCAGGTAGTTAGACACCTTCATGAAGGCGTCGTAAACGCTCGATACGATCACGGCGCCCACGTAGATGAGCGCAGCCACCACCGCGTAAACCGCGACTTGCAGCGCCAGGAAAACCGCGACGGTGGCACCCACTGCGACGGCACCGGCAACGAACACGGCGGCCATCAGTGCGATCACAGGGGCGAGGTATTCCGCCGCCTTCGTCACCGCGGCTAGTGTGTCCGTGAGTGAAGGATCGTGCATACCGAAGAATTCGGACACCGCCTTGATCGCCGGCTTGATCGCAATGTAGAGCTTCGTCATGCCGATCAAGAAGCCCAACACGAAGGCCTCAATCACGGTGGATGCGTTCTCCGCTTGATTGATCAGCGGTTGGAACACGGACTCAAAAAGGAACTTGATAGCCGAGCCGGCGGCCGTGTTCTCATCGAACAGCGCTACGAGCTTTTGCAAGCCAGTCAGCGCGGGATCGATGTTGAGGCCACCGAACAGGGTTCCAATGTTTTGCTTGAACTGCCCCGCCTGAGCCGTGAGGCCTAGGAGCTTCTTGGCCACCACGCCACCAAGTTGCGTGGAGATCGTATCCGAGAACTGACGCACGGACTTGCCGCTAGCTTGCATGCGCTGGATAAACTGAGCCGCGCCGCCGGTGCCTAGCGCGGCCTCGGCCAGCGATGCGGCGCGCAGGGCGGCCGGCATATCGGCGGCAGCCACGTGTGCTTCTTGCAAAGAAGTGGCGATCCCGTCGATCGCTTGCTCGGTGAGGCCCGTCTGATTCCCGAGCTCATCGATCGTGCCGTGGAGCTTTTCGAGCGCAGGGTTTAGGACCTCGGTCGCTTCGAGGGTCAAGCCATATTCGCGGTTGGCATCCGCCAAGCCAATGGCCCACCCAGCAACGGCAACGGTTGCGGCGAGCACGATCGCGCTCACGGCGACAACGGCCGCGCCGATCGCCGCGACACCGACCGCGCCAGCAACGGCGGCGGCGTTCGTCGCGCCAAGCGATTCAGTCAGATCGTGGAACCCGTCGACTAGATCAGCGCCCTTCGCGCCAACGCTGCCAAGCGGGCCGCCCAATCCGCTGAGGCCGCTCTTTAGCTTCTTCAGCGATCGATCTTGCTCTTCTAGGGACTTGTCGACGTGCCCCGAAAGCTTCTTGACGTTGCCGAGCGCGGTGCTCAGCGCGTCTTCTTTCTTTGCCGCGGAAGCCGCTTCCCCTTCCAGCTTTTTCAGTGCAACCGCGTAGGCGTCCACCGCGGCGGCGGCCTTCGCCGCGTCGCGGGACATGGTTGGATCGAGTGTTCCGCTCTTCGCGGCTTTCTCCGCGGCCTTAGCGGTTTGAAGGGCCGCACGCTCGAGGACCTTGTATTCCTCGGCCCCTGCAGCTAGCGCCGCATTCGCTGCTACGCTCGCCGCCTTGGCCGCATCGAGGGCCGAAGACACTTGCTTGATCGCTTGCTGGAAGTGCTCGGCCCCTTTGCCCGAACCCATCAGATTGGCCGTGAGCTTGTCGAGCTCCGCGATCGTACTTTCGCCCTCCGGCATTGCCGTTGCGATATCGATCACGTATTGCACGGAAGGCATCGGCTCAGGCTTTCTTCAGAAGGTGAATCAGCGCCTCAGCCACTAGATGCGCGGCGGCGCGCGCTTGGTAGTTGTCCTCGCCCGGTGCCACCCAGTGCATGAGGCCCTCAGCTAAAAGCCCGGGCCTCGTGCGGCACTGTTTGATGCACTGGGTTAGCTTTTTGACTCGTCTTGCTCACGGCCTGAGCCGAGCTTCATGGCGGCCACACCGAGCTGAACGTGTACGCCGGGGCGTGCGTCCAGCACCTTCTTGTAGTCGTCCTGCTCCGGCGGGTAGACGCGGCACACGGCGGCAAGCATCTCGGCCGCCGCGATGTAGTCCGGGTGCTTCTCGTTCTTGGTTTTGCACATGTCGCGATAGCGCTTCATGTACGCGGGCGTGGGGCACTTGGCGGCCACCAAGGACACGAGGCCCGGGGTATACGGGAGATCCATCCACACGATGTTATTGATCCAGTGTTCGTCTTCGAGCGCTTCGAGCGCTTCCAGGTCGATCGCGCGCTGCTCTTCTTTCTGGGCCTCGAGCGCTTCGCGCTTCGCCTCGCGACGCGCTTGGATCTCTTCGACCTTCGAAAGCTTCGGAGCGGCCACGAGCACGGCAGGCGTTGAATCGTCGGGAGTCTTGTCTTCGTTGCTCACAGCATCACCACTTCTTCTCCGTCGATCATGTCGACGATCTCAGCCACGCTCAGCGGGACTTCCACTTGATCAGCGTCGTTTCCCTCGGTGCCATCGAGTTGACGGCCGAGGATGCGCGCACCCTTCACGCGGTATTCGTAGATCTCCACGTCACCCGGGGGCGTGTGTTGAACCTGGATCCCGAAGTGCACCAACGTCAAGAGCCGTTGGTTGCCCCGCTTCGGTGCCACGGCCTTGAGACCGCGGATGCACTTCTGATAGCCGGAACGGTAAAGCGTCCAGCTTGCCTCATCCTTCTTGGATCCGGTGGTGCGTTTCAGAACGCGGCCGCCGGACGCGCCGCGCTGTTCGCCCACTTCGACAGTAACGCCGGTTTTGATCGCGGCAATGTCCTTCATCTCGATCAGAGGTGCGCCCTTCGGCGTGATCTTGACGCTGATATCTGCCCACGAAGGGGCGATACCATCGAGCACGGGGTATTCGTTATTCACGCTCATCGGGGTGTTTCCTTACTGGCCGCCGCTGCGCACGCGCACGGATGTGTTCACGTCATGGACCGTGCTGTTCAAGTTCGTGTCCACCGTGCCGAGCATTGCCGGCTCGGGGACGTTGAACACGACCGAGGGATCGGGAGTCCACACGGCTTTGGATGCGCGCTGGCCTTCGCCCAAGGCGTTGACCAGCACACCGAGCTCTAGCGCGTCGTTCACGCGCTTCTGAATCGTGCTCAGCGAGTCCGTGGTCGCGGTGCCGTCGTCATTCAGCACGAGAGACACGCCGATCGCTGCGTCTTCGGTGTTGAGTTGCGTGATCGTCTGAATCAGATTCACGACCGCGACGTTGTGCGTCTTGGAAAGCAGCGTGCCGTCCGAGCCGCGCGTAAGCGATTGAGTGATGAATGCGCCTTGCGGCCCATTCGACCACGTGCGGAACGTGGTGAAGCGCGCAGCGCTACCCGCGCCACCGTCCACGCGATCATCCCACTCGGCCAAGTTGCCCTGATCGTCGAACAGATCGAAACCAGTGCTTCCGTCCGACTTGCGCCACGTCGGGATGTGTAGATCGTGCTGGTACTCGCGGATCGATGCGGCCCACGAAGCCGGGCGGCGGAAGTTCCACTGACTGAACGGCGACAGCACACGCGCTCGGCCCGCGGACAGATCGATCCGAAACGCGGTCGGCCCGTCGATGGGGGCGAACTCGAGATCCTGCGCAGCCATCCAAGCGGCCTTGGTGAGCGCTTGAGTGACCGTGCCGAGGCCGATCCCGATCGTCTCATTCACGACACCCGAAGCGAAGGTGAGCACCGTGGCGGTTACGCCGGTGAGCGTGGCGGTGCGGTTGTTCGAAGCCGTGCCGGCGATCGTCACACTCTGGCCGACCGCAAAGCCTTCGGTGATCCACGAGCCTGCGTTGCGCGTGATCGTGTTGCCGGCGGCGGCAAACACCAAGCTGACACGCCCCGAAACGGTGGCGCCAGTGGTGGGGCCCTCGTTCACCATGCCGGCGGCGAACGTCATCACCGTGGCAGACAGCGCCGTGATCAATCCCGTGGTTCCGTCGTTACTCGCGGATCCCGTGATGTAGGCCACATCACCGATCGCAAAGCCATCAGTGATCCACGAACCGGCGGCGCGGGTGATCGTGTGGCCGGCGGCCGCGAACGTGAGAGAGGCGCCCGCGGTGATGTGGCGATATGAGCTCGAAGAAGCGAGTGGCAGGCGATCCGTAACCGAGGCGCGCGCGTACACGAAGCGCTCGTTTACCGTCTCGTAGCTGTTCACCACATTGAGCAGCGCCTGAGCATCCGTGTGCGTCGGAAGGTCACCGATCAGCAGAAGCGAGCGGAAAGCCTTTTGCTGGCCCGCGAGACGTTGGCGGGCGAGATCCTGCCCCGCGCTATCGCTGAGCGGAGCGGTGCCGTGCCACGTGAGCACGGTGTCGCCCGCATTGAGCGTGCCAGGCAGCAAACCGATCGTTACCCCCAGGTAAGGGATCGCAATCGAGTTGCCCGTACCAACGCGAAGTTTTTGGAAAGTGCTCCCACCGTCCGCGCTCAGGCCAAGCACGATCTGACTAGAGCCCACCGTTCCACCGACAAGCACTTCGATCACGCCGTCGTGCTCAGCGAGCGGGCCCGAGGCGCCAGCGGTGACAGTGAGCACCGAGGTGCCCGTGTTGCCGTCCGAATTGCGGCGGCTGAGAGATCCCTGCGTCACGATCGGCAGGCCGATAAACAGCACCGGCTTGCGCGTCCGGCTGAAGTGCAGAGCCGCATACTCGAGGCCTTCAGAATATCCGTGCTGATCGTAGATCGCCTGTGCGGTGCCGAAGAGCCGAGGTGTAACGTCCGCGTTCGTCGCAACGGGCGACAGAATGCAGCAAACATCCAGGCCACCGGCGGGAACGCCTGCCGTATCTTTAACGACTGTGGTTGCTTTCGGTACGGTAGCCATTCTGGGTATATCCTGACACGTTAGGGTAGATCGACAACTTCAGGCGGATCGCCCGCGTTGCGGCGCACTTCCACGGTCCCGCCAACCGCCGCGGCCGCGCCAACGGGACGCGCAAGGCCGGTGTAGTCGCGCGCAGATACGCCGCGCGGCACGCGGAACCGAATCAGATAGACGACACCGGGCCAAACCTCGCCCGGCTTTTCCGGGTCGG
>Ga0105240_10001117_pt1 | contig 47218 bp, 75 predicted proteins | sample KBSC54metaG_FD_80426 | JGI IMG/M metagenome (GOLD analysis project Ga0105240, IMG submission 80426) | Corn rhizosphere microbial communities from Kellogg Biological Station, Michigan, USA - KBS C5-4 metaG | ecosystem: Host-associated > Plants > Roots > Rhizosphere > Soil | place: Michigan, USA... | reverse complement strand
GCCAGCTCCCTATCCACTGAGGCAGGTAAATCAAGAATCAGGGCCATTTAGGTAAGCAATCCTGATCCTGTGGGCATCGCAAACAACGTCAAGCTGAAAGTAAAGCTCGGCGTTGTGGCCGCGATGGTGTATTTGATCTTCATGTGAAGAACATCAACCACGGTCGGCTTGGCCAGGGTTCCGCCCGTATCCGCGGCAGCGCCTTCTGCCCCGACTTCGCCAATGCCCAGACCAAGGCGAACGGTCAGGTAGTTGGTTCCGGCAGCGGTGATTTGCGTATGCCGCCACGGAATGTCAACATAGGTTGTTCCGCCATCAATCGAGGTTTGGTAAACCACGTCCATGGTCGGGGTTGTGCCTGAAACCGCCGTAGTGTTCAGGATGAAGGTATAGGTATCGGCCATGCCGATAGAAAACGCAGCACTGGAGCCGGTCGCGGTAACAGCAGCAGACGAAACCAGAGTTTTGATTGTTGGTTGCTGAATGCTTCTCGGCATTACATCACCTCGATATAAAAGTCATCGAGCGTTGCGGAGTTCGATGCGTTGGATGTGCCGAAAATAGCAGCAACCACAAAGCCGCAGGTTCCGGTGGTCAGGTCGATTCCAGTTAACGCCGTGATCGAGGCATTGGCCGTTTCAATGGTTTCTGCGTTCAACCCATTGGCCTGCCCTGTAAGCCTCTGAGAGGTTGAATCCCAGACAACTTCAAGGTCGATGTACCAGGGCCGCGTGATCGTCGCATAAGAACGGTTGGTCAAACTCAAAAAGTCCGTATTGTTTCCCGCCGTGATCGGAGTGGTGCCCGATGCGGTAGCAATAACATTTGAGTTGAACTGGATTTTCGCCAGAAAGTTTGAGGTTGTGCCAGTCGTTGCACGCCCACGCGCCGAGACAAAGAATCTCAGGTTGGTGGAAGAAGCAATGTCAGGTTTGATCTGCACGTAGGCAGCTTTGGCGCTGTTATCGTTTTGCACGAAAACAGATGCCGAGGTAGGGTTCGCAAGCGCCGGTGCTCGCTTCGCCCTGTAAAACGCAATTCCAGATGCCATGTTTATCTCCTTCTAAACGAGGCTTGAATCCGCAATCACAATGCGATAGCGGAATACGGTTGAGTCCAGGGTCTTTGCGACGGTTACGAACCAGTACGAAACATACTGGCCGATGTTGCCTTCAGGATCAGCAGCAGACGGGCCACCAGGAACGATGTTCACCTTGAAACGCTCATTCCGTGGATCGACTACCTTGCTGGGGCCTTTGCCGGAAATGTCAATCATTCCGACTGCTCCCTGTCCGACAATGTAAGTCGAGTACAGGACTGAAGGCGCTGTGCCTGAAGTGGCGACGTTGGTTGATTCCATGAAGCGAACGCCGCCAATCTTGCCAATTTCGGCATTCAGGAGCGGAGTGTTGTTGGTGTACTTCAGAACGTCGATGAATCCGCCGGCAGTGTTGTCCGAGGTCAAATCGTAGGAGATGAATGGATGGATAATTCCAACCATGTCTCCACCTTCACGCGGACGAACATCGCGGCCTGTGAGCTGGAATTTGTTGGCGCGAGCATCCGCAGCAGAGAACGATGTTCCAATCGTGTTGACTGTCGGGCTGCTGTTGGAATCGAATTCCGTCCGGTAAAGCGTGTCAACCGTCTTGGCCGCACGGTAGGACATGTCATCCACCATCTTTTCAGTGGTAGGAGAAATGTCCGTAGTGAGCAGAAGTTCCGATGCCGAAGTGAAATCGGAATACTGCTCAACCGTGGCAGAGACGGTGCGAGACGTTTGAACGAACGGAGTGCCTACAACGCCTTCAGCCGATGGCGTGGTGTTGGCACCAGGAAGGTCAAAGCGGTACATCTGCGTGGTCTTACCGGAACCAGCAGGAATTGTTCTTGGGTCACAGACAGTTGCAAAGTAGAACTTCTGCTCCAAGCGATCCAAACTCACGCGGTCGTAATAGACAGTCGGGTAATGCGCAAGAGTCGGGGTTTGGGTAGTATTTGCCGCAGGCGAAATACTCACGTATCACGCTCCAAAAGAGATTTTTAGTTTTGTCTTTTGGTTTCGCTCAAAGGAACGCTTTGGCTTCGCCTACAGTCGAGTAACGGGAACACCGCTTCGGCTGGTCTTGCTAAGTTGGCGGGAGGAAAGGAACGCTTTACTACCCACCACCATTAAACTCATACCAGGAAATGAATGTCAAGACTGAAATATTGCCAAGCCTTGAATTGTGTCCACTTCCCAAATTGCTTTCCATGGCCTGAGGAGCTTAATAGGCTCATACTGAGGCCGCTTAGAATCATGTAAAACCACTACACCACCGGGAGCTAGGTTAAGGGCTGCTACCTCGGCAACGCGATCACCGGATGAGTCGATAAAGGCTAAATCAACATTCTCTGCCTTGGAACACAATTCAAGCCCTGTACACAGATCAGCTCCCCACCAAATTCCATCGCTGTTGACAACGCCAGCGAATTCAGCAGCTTCAGTAAGTTTTTTAGCGTCTGTGTCGCATGTCCAAAGAAATCCCATGCCATTCTCTTTGGCTGCCTTCGCCATTGCCTTTGTCGCCCCGCCCTTATATGTTCCGGTTTCCAGAATAACCTTGGGCTTTAACAACCTGACCAGCGCATACAGTAAGTCATACACCTCATACTCAGAGGCCATTTCGTCATCTGCGGTAAGAAGTCCGTATCTAATCAAACCATCACCCCGCCCATGCCCAAGTAGGCTATCTGCGTTTTTCCTGAGGCGTAATTGTCCGGCCAGACAGTTGAGAGTCCATCACCGTAATGGTTCCGTCTGACATCGCGCATACGGCCAACCTTAAAGCCTTTGGCTCTGATCTGCTGCCCTTGTGCCGAGCCATCCCATGTTTGGCCGTTGAATGCCGGGATTTCTAAAATACCTTTACGCACAACATTGATTCCGCCTGCCGTTGTCGTTTCGTAAATCTCATCCGGCCCATAGGGAGCACAGTAGTCCTCAGTTCCCAAGATTGCATATTCGGGATACTTATGCATAAGAGCTTCGCAGCGTTCCAAAAACTTTTTTCCTAGCGGCATACAGTCGTCATCGGCAACAATGTAGAACGGCGCTCTGGACCAATTTTCTGCCCGCTTTCTTCTAATTTGCTGAAACTCTCGCCCTGACATACCTTCATCTGGCCTGACAACTACAAGGCCGCTGCCCGGAGTGGCATTTTGAATCTGTTTCCACATCATCAGGCATGGCTTGGCAATCGCTTCCCTGAGTGGATCATTGGGCATGGTGCAGTAGAAAACGTCAATCATACATACCCAAGCCTCTGCGCTTCTGCCCACTTCGCCTTGATCTGCTCAGGAGTATCGGCCATTGTCGCTACAAGGTTCTCTGGCAACGCTCCTACGGCTACAGGCGCTCTCCCTGATGGCGGGGGCGGAGGCGGTGCTTGTACTCTCATCGGCGCGGCTCCAGCAGGCTTAGGCTCGTAAACCTTATTCATAATGCAGTAAGCGTGTGCCTGTCTCAACATCTGTACCTGCTGAGGGCGTTCGGCGGAGTCAAACGCCTGTCCCATGCCGGACTGAGTAATCACCTCAATCAGCTTGTCTGAGTTTTCCTTTGTCGGATTGAAGTCCGGTTGCGCTGCCTGAAACTGCAAAGTCACGGCCTGTGAAGCGTAATCGGTAGTATTTTCCTGAATGTGGCCTAACGCTCTCTGCATAGTGGCCGCATCGGGATAGCCAAGAGTTTTGGCAATCAGGTTGGCCGTGTAGGTCGCTACAGCCGCTTCTTCTTCATTGGCGAAGGGAGATTTTGGCGGTTCAACTACTTGAGGTGGAGGCGGGGGAGTCTGCACCTGATTCTTTGCCCACATCTTAGTGTTGACGTGAGCCTGCCCGACCTTTGCCAACACTTCAGCGGCGGTGCCTTCAAACTTCTCCCCGGTCAGGTATTCAACCTGAAACTTTCCTTCGCCAAGGTCGCGGGTGACTACCGGATTCTCCGCGGTGGGAGTGACTACCGCGGGAGGCGCTACAGCCGCGGGAGCAGCAAACGTGCCATCGGGATTCCGCGGCTGCCCCGGTGTTTCAGTCGCTTGACTCGCTACGTTCGCGGCGGCAATCGCCGGAGCTGGAGTATTGATGTCGATTGGCGGTGCAGGATTAGACGGTGTATTCGGTGTCGTACTCATATTCTGGTCTGTTCTCCCTGGCAAGACGGTCTAAGTCCTGCCGCATGGCTAAAGTGATTTCTTCCAAGCCTTTATTGGCTGAATCAATGAAGTTTTCTATTTCGCGTTTCAAGCAAAGCCTCTGCTGATAACGCAGGCTCAAATCTGCCCTTGCAGTGGATGAAAGCGAGCCAATCATCTGCTCATGCGCCTCATCTACCCAGCCGTCAATTAAGGCTTTGAGATCGGCAAAGGCTCCAGACTTTGACATCTGGACAATCTCTTGGAACCTTGATAGTTCGGCGTGATCGGTCATTTCGTTTTCGCTGGCAACTGCTTCGGCGCAACTCGCGCCTTGAGTTCTTCAGGATGCTCCATGCTGTACAGCCCACCAAACAGAGCATGTGTAGCTTCTGGCGTGAATACTTTGGCAATGAGCTGCTTGATGATTCCTGATTCGTCTTTCTCTTGAGCAATGCCAAGCTGAGCCTGAAGTCTAGAATCCTGCAACTGCTGCTTCAACTGCATTTCGGCCATCTTTTCAGCATTCAACTGCTGCATTTCCTCTGGTGATAATTGCCGCGTCAAGGTCATGGCCTGAATATCAAGCGTCTGCGAAATCAGGATGTCGATGTTTTTCCAGTCTGGAGTGATTCCAGCTTGATTCATCTGCTGCACGAGGCCCGGATTGCCATAAGTCTGCAAAATCGTATTCAGTCCGCCCGATTGCAGAGCGGTTTTGGTTCTCATCTTCTGTGAGGCCAGAACCTTGAATCGCACATCGGCATTCAAAACGTCCAAGGGATCTAATTGGATCTGTTGAGCATCAGGCCCAAGAATTTCCAGTAATTGAGAGGGGTCGAGATAGATTTTGTTGAGTCTCAAAAGCAGATAAAGAAAAGGCTCTAACGCCTGATCTTCGAGATTCGCTACCTGGTAGCCGATTCTTCCGCTGGCTGCTGCCTGTTTTGCTCCCACACCTGTAGCAGTGCGCGAAGAGGAATCGCCGCCTTCCGTAGCAACTCCATATGCTGCTGCATCAGTGTTTCCGGTAAGTTTCTGGACTCGCTGTTCACTGGCATTTACCTCAGCAAACGCAGCCGGGTTGACTGCTCCCATCTGCATTCTGACAACATCTTCCGTAGGAGATTCGTTTACTTCCCAGCTTGCGCCCGGATGGAATCTCTTTCCGCTGGTTCCCATCATGGCCCCGCGCTTGCGGATGATGGGCGGGTGCAACAGGATCGTTAATTCATCAATCCTGTCATTCAGGATGTTCATTACCAACTTATGATCGCCCTCCACCAGATCGGGGATTGAAAAACCGTGGAACCTTCCCAGAAAATCAATGTAGAACACGTTAAGGTGAGGGATGATGCCATAAGGATTACACTCGTTTCTGAAAACCCATTCCCGGCCCAAAATCTCGACATGGCGATTCGGTCGCCAATAGCGAATCAATTCAATCTTCGCCAGTGCTGGATCGACTGATTTATCGGTATTCGGTTGGAATGAGTTGCCGCGATAAGATTCTTGAGTCTGCTTGGAAAAATCACCTTGAGTTGCAAATTTCTTGCTTGCCAACTCTTTCAACTGCGCATCGCTAGGAAGTTTAAATCCTGATTCTGGATTGCTGGCAATCGTTTTCAGTTCTTCTATTGTCAGCAGATGGCGTGTTGCTGTTCCTCTTGCCTCTTGGCAGGACGGCCCCGGCGTATCAGGATCAATGTAGAAATCCCGAATGTCGATGTTCTGCGCCATTGGCCGCGATACCACACGCTTATCCTCGCGCACGGATGAAACCATGCGGAGTTTCCCGCTTGGCGCTTGAATCTGGCCTAATACCGGATGGTTTATTTCTGAGGTGTCAGCGACGGCGCGGCGGTCGTAAATCTTCCGATTGACCTCATACATTATTTGTGACAGTTCAATGATGCCAGCGCCATAAGTGAGAGCTGATTTGTTAGCACGGCGGAAAATCTCACGGCCTGTAATGAATGTGTCCGGCTTGCCGATGGTGCGAAGCTGCGAAGCAAGAAGATTTTTAACTGCCATTGCCTGAGCAAGCGTTGTTCCTGGTTCCGGACTTACATCAAAAGGCGTTTCATCGGAGAAAATCTGGTCAATGAGTCGGCTTTGCAGGACTTCGATTTCCTGAAGCGCAATGAATATTGGGATGGAAGACCGTTCGACTTTGGTTCCTTCCCAGAATTTCTTCTGCACCCATCCGGTAATCAGTCTCTCTGCTTCCCTGAATTTGCGGTCATGGTTGTAAGCACGGTACTGCTCCCATGCCTGAAAATCTCGCACGGCAACTTTCTTCGCAAAATCGTCAGTCCATTCCTGCGGATCGGTGACAATCGTGTTCTTCTCTGTCTCGGTTAAGGCAAGAGAGGAAGGGTTGTTTGAATTATCGGGTACTTGAGAGACTGTTGCCATTTACCAAGGTTGATACACGGAGTTGTATTCCGGGTCTTCTGCTTCCATGCCATTCAAAGCGGCTTGGCTCAGATTCTCTACTGGAATTCCGCGCCACTCTCTTACTTGTCCATCGTAATCCGGGCCTAAATCAATCTCAGACTTTGGACGGCCTTCAACGTCTGCTGTTATTCCTTCTCTTGACTGCAAAGCATCCGCAACCGTGTCCAAAATGTCATCATGATTGAATCTAGGGAAATAGAGAGCTTCTAATTCGATCTGGTTTCTAACGTCTGCCTGGATGTCAGCACAGAAAACGAACGCGCCATTTTTCCAGTACGGCTGGGTGCCGCGAATTCTGTGGACTTTAGAAGTTCGATTATCTCGCTGAAGTTCCATGACCGGCAGATATGTTCCTCTTTTGGCCATAGCTTTTCGCAAAAAGGGCAATAGAACTCGCGCATGGGCTTCTTTTTCTATCTTGATAAACTGGATACGCGGTTGACGGAGAAAAAGCGCGAACAGTTTTTCAATAACCTGGTCTGGACTGAATCGACCCCACTCAATCGTGTCGAAGTAGCATCTCCCATCAGTACCCCAGCCGTGCAGGTTGATGACTGTATAATCGGTATCTCCCTTTGCCTGAGTTTCCATGCCTGCAAGGTCAACCGTGACATTCCACGTAATTCGAGCCGCATAGTTGTCTAATTCCTTGCGTGGTATCCAGCGGATTTCTGATTTGTCGGTAATCAGGCCGTCTTTGTCCTGCAAGGGCTTCAAGAGATATTGCGGATAAAGAACTCCTGGCCCCAGAGCGGGATCTTTCTCGATCTTGCGAAGGTGTCTGAGTCCGATTCTTTCCTTCCACCAGACGTGAGCATTTTCAAGTTTGGCAACTTCTTCCTGCATCCGCTCAATGTCTTCTGCGATTCCTTTTTCTTCGGCAGCTTCTAGGCGCTCAAGCGCAGCGGAGCATGTTGGCCAATCATCACACGCTGGAATGTAGAGCAAGTCCCATTCGCGCTTGTGTTCTGGTTTTTGTATTTCTTCGGAATATATGGTCCAGTGGGCATCGGAAAAGCTGTAAATCGTCCCCGTGAGATTGAGCCATCCATGTCCCGGCGGTAGCGGGTTGGTTTCGATCAAAGGCCAAAGGCTTGCGATAAATTTCTTTGTCTGCTCGATTGATCCTGGCGTTCTGGTGTTCTGATCTTCTACGCCGTCATCAATGTCCCCAACGTCATAGTGACCGCCAGCGACGGATGAATCAGCGGAGAGCACGCGCAACGTAGGCTCTTTAATTCCCGGCTTTCTCCGGCATGGAACTGTAAATTGCTCATCATTGCCAAAATCTTCAGTCTTTCCGGCCTCTGTCAACTTGGGGCAGAACTCAGGGAATAGCCAACGGAACAGTTCATTTTTGGTGAATTGCTCTTTCGTGCCTCTCAGAAAATCCTTTGATCGCGAGAGTTGGGCAGATCCTTGAAAAATTCTTATGTCTGGATAGTTGATAATCCATTGAATCTTTTCGGCTTGCGTGATAATGCTGGTTTTTAGTCCGCCGCGAGTGACAAGCCTTAACTTCTTACGCTTGCCCGGTAACTCCCACATCGAAACCAACGGATTGTAACCAGCGCCGTCTTTCAGTGTAACTTGCTTCTTTGGCTCCGTGCCGCCTAAAAACTTTTGGCAGTGGTTGTAAATGCGACCATGTACCGCTTTCGACACATCCCTGTAACCTAAGACCCCGCAAAGGTATCTCAGGTCAGTCCGGCACCGTTGCCGTCTAGCCTTCCAGTCTTCTATGTCGAACTTAGGCATTTACGGGATGAGCTGAGCGGTCAAAGACCAAGTGAAACTGGGGGTAGTTGCCGCGATCACCCACTTGACGCGCCACAATAGCCCCACAGGGCCAACCCTGACGGTTCCTGCGGTCAAACTACCATCCGCGAGCACATTGCCAGCAGAAACCCCACCAAAGGCCGCACGCACTACCCAATCACCTGTAGACGTTACCTGTGTGAATGAAGCAAAATCATCGAATACTGCCGTGCCTGTCGGCGGATTAAGGATCAAGTCTGTCGCTCCGGCGGGTTGGAGCACGTCCTGCACGTAAACATTCATCGTTGGCGTAGTTCCAGACGCGGCTGAGACGTGCAAATGGAGAATTGCGCCGTTATAGCCTGCGGGAATGTTCAAAGTGCTGCCATTGCTTGAACTGGTGGACGTGGTTACAGGCTGAAGGACTATTCTTTTTGGATTTAAAATCATTGCGTTAGCTCCGATGTCAGAAAGTCACGATCTCGCAGCCACGGCGCTGGAGTTCTGCTTTAATTTCTGGCCACATATTTGAATGCCCTACGCCCATTGCTCTCTGGCCTGCGCTAAGCGGTTCTTTCGCTTCCTCGCTCCAATAAACAACTTCGCACGGCTTCCCTTGGGGATTATTCTTGAGCCATTTTCTCATTGCTCTCAAGGCAGTTACGCCTTCTATGACCCAATCGCCGGATTGTGCCATCCAGTCATCAGAAACAATTCGACTTTCTTCCGACCAATCGCCTTTGCCTATAAGAGAATCCGTATGCATAACATTGCCGCCCATCTTTAAGGCCAAGGTAGTCTTGCCGCTTCGCGGAATACCGCAAATAATTACCCTTTTAGTCATTGAATTGGGGATCATAGGGCAACCGAGATATTTCTTTACCTGCTCAAGCAAGTTCGCTTACCGTCACAAACTTTTTATTCGGCCACTTCTGGAGAATCATTTCCACCGCTTTGAGAGTATGCGAGCGATCCGCGCTTTTTTCCGGCGATCCATCATGCAAAAGCACGATTTCCCCTTTGTCGGTGTCCAGGTTCACCTTGGAAAATATGTCTTCGGCGGATTTAGCCGCCCAATCGCCTGATAACTGGCTCCACATTACGGTTTTAAGCCCAAAAATGTCAGCAGTTTTAGTGGCTCGATCAGGATTGTTGCCGTAAGGAGGTCGGAAGAGTTTTGGAAGTTGCCAAGTAGCGTTCTGAATGCGCTTACTACAGCTTTCTATCTCTATTTCAAGCTGCTGTTCCGAAATTGACCCTGCGGCAAAGTGGTTTTCCGTGTGATTGCCTATCTCATGTCCTAAACGGCTGATAATGTTCAAGATTTCAGGGTTCTCGGCAACCCATTTTCCCAGCACGAAGAAGGTAGCTTTAGCGTTGTACTTTGCCAAAATAGGCAGTAACTCAACCGTCCAGCCACTAGGCCCATCATCAAACGTCAAGGCCACCTGCGAAGGATCGCTACCATGCGAAAGGATCAAATCTTTAAATCTCTTCTTCTGTGCTAGCAATTCGCATACGCAAATTGGGCGGCACTATGGCCTTGAACGTAATATTGGCGACCGGATGCAGGCAAGGTTGATCTTTGCCACAAAGCGGGCACTTGCTCTGCCGATCTACAACCTCTTGCTCATCTCCTACGTAGCCTTCCATTAAAAGCTCCTATAAACCTGCTTCACCACGATTCCAATCTCTTTTTCTGCCGGAGAAGGTTCGATCTGATGACTGAAGAAAAACCGTGATTCAGGTTGAGGAATCGCTGGGTCAAGAGGCTTGAGGCGTTTGTAATAAATCCAGTGCCATAGCCTTTCTGCTGCATTGTGCGCCCACTGCCAGAATTTAAGCCTCATTACGCTCTCCCTGTCTTCAGCTTGCAAGCAACGCGCTCGCACGTATATTCATTCCCGCCGTGCTGACATTTGCGGTATCGCGGTTTTTCCAAAATTTTTTCAGCCTCAGGCCCTGACCCATTCCAGCCCCAGCACCGCTTTGCCGGATTACCGCATCGCTTCCCGATCTTGAGCGCAAGCCACACATGCCCGCACTTCTCACATCTGCATACCTGCCTGCCGTAGACTTCCGTAATAGCCATGTCATATTGTGACACGTCATATCCTGACACGTCAACCTATGACACACATTCTCAGTTTTGTTTTGCGCTACACTTGGCATTAAGCGCCGGATTTTCCGAGGGTGCCGAGGGGTTTCCCCGCCAGTAGGCATGAAAGGTACCGGGAAAAAGAATTCTTTTGAAGTGACGCAGGCATGATGTTTAGCGGTGATTAAGGCTTGTTTGGCGTGTGGTTAGCGAGGTGTTGATGGTCAGGCAAGGGTATGCCATTGTCGCGGCAGAGATCGGCATAGACACTGGCAGGCACATAGATTGAAACACCATGAGCCTTGGTGTGCAATGGCGACTCGACACAATACACCTTATCGGACGCTGATCTATTAAGTGCGCTGTTATCATCGCTCATATGTATAAGCCTCGCCGTTCATTCGCCCAAAAATGCATGGTTATACAGGAAATGCCGCAAAGTGTCACAGGTTGACAGTGGGTTATTCATCGCCTGCCCAGTCATCCAATGCGCCCAGACTGGCCTCCGCCGGCATCATCACCACAATACCGCGCATGTCCACACGCTGCGTTGCCTTGCCATCCACTCGATCTGTAATCTCTGATGCCGCTGCCAGCCTGTCACGCGCATTCTTGGCCGTAAGCGCATCATTGTACACAACTTGTGCAAGCTCAGTAGCGCCACGCTCAGCAAGAATTTGCTTGTATGCAGCCGTAGGAGATTCGATATTTCGCGGCCTGCCAGGCCCGCCAGGATTGCCCGGAGCGAAGAACCCGTTTTCTGCACGCTCAAGCGCTGGGCGTTCGCGCTGAATTTCTCGGTTTTCGCGCGGTTTTTCAATAAGCGAACTAAGTTGATTGTTTTCAGTGTGATTCAGATTTAAGTCTTGAGATGCCATTTAGTTAGGTGATTAGTTGAAGCTGAGAATTACTGGAATGGTCACATTAGCGAACTGAATGCCTGGTACTTCGTGCTGAAAGTCGATTAGCGTTACTGTTTGCATGTGGGTTTCAATACGCTGGAAAGCTTCTCTGATCTGCAATCGGATAGGTCAAAAGTAGTGGTTCTTTCCACTCGCGACGCTTTAAATATGGAATCCAGACTGGTTCTGTTTTTCCCTTGCGATAGCGATAGTCCAACTTGATTAGCTGATCTTCGCGGGTCATTTTGATCTTGTTTTTATCCAGCCATTTAGCGTAGCCGCGCTCGACAAAGGACATGGCTCGGCTCTTTGAGATGTGCCGATGAGGAGTTTCTGATGGTGATTGCTTGGTATCTAGAACGCCGATTCGCATTTAGAGAAAGGATTTCCCTTGTTCGGGAGCTACCGCTTTTACGTGCGGGCTACGTTTCCATGCGCGAGAGATTCCGTTCCCCCGCGCACAAAAATTCATGATTTCAGACGGTTGTTGAATGTGAGAGTAGAAGGGTTAAGGTGTGAATTGCAAATAGTTGTGTAGGAAACTCTCTACGTAGAACTTTTCTTGGGCCTGCCGCCCAGTTTGCCATTCTCCGCGCTCTTGGGCTTTGGTATTCCTTTGTTGGCTTTGCCGCCTTTGCGACCGAGAGCTACAGCGTGAGGATTTTTGGCCATTTAGCTCACCTTCTGGAAATCAACCCAAGGAAAGTATTTAGCAGTTCCACGGGCCAAGTCAAACATGTGAGCGCGGCGCATTTCAGCAATGGCTTGTTCGCGCTGGGCAGAAAAGTCAAATCCAGGGATGGCATAAACAGTTTTGAGGATCGGGAATGGGCCACCTTTGCTCTTGCACAAAACACCATGCTTTACAGCATATTCAAGCTCGCGCTTCTGAATCCGACCAGCTTCATCGCGGCCAAACTGGCCAAGGTCGGTAACGGTTTCAATCATTGCCCTTTTCACTATCGCGGTCAGAATCTCTTTTCTTGCTTTCATAACAACCTCCACTGCCAATATCCTATTGCGCTATAGGTTTATTGTCAAGAGGAAAATAAAACTTTATTACTATTAGAATCAGTGACTTAGAGAGCGAATTTCCTTAAGCCAGTCATTTACTACGCGAGACATGGATGTACCGCGCTCTTTTGCCAGCCTGTACAGTGCATCATAGTTAACGCTTGCCAAGAGAATTTGGAAGCGTGTCTTTGGTGATTTCTTGCCCTGTCTGCGTGTCTTTGGTTCATCGCTCACGATGGCCTCGTATCTGTTCCGCAGCTCAAACATTGCCAGTATCCTTCGTGGCTGAAGCCACAAAATCCTTCATTGTCACAAGAGCAGGGCATCACAGGAACAATAATCGCTCCGCATACCTGGCACGGCGGGCCGTCCAGATCGCCTCTTACTTCTTGAAGGTATCCGCTGGTAAAGTCACCGCTATTCATCGCAGCATTCCTGAATAAAAACATCCCGGCATTCTCCGATGTGCAACTTAATGCCGCGCTGAAGTGTGTACATCTGCCCCGGTAATATTTCTTCGGCGCACCATCCGCAAAGCTCATCAAGCGAAATTTGTGTTTCTGCGCTCATTTGTGGCTCCTGAAGTGGTCTACTCACTCAACACTAAGGCTGCTATTGCTAAACAAAATGCTGCACATCTGCGGATCGTCAGCGGCTCTCCGTAATATCCCGTTGCCACCATAACGCCCAGAATCACCCCTACAACCGACCAAAGTATCCATGCCTGCCCAAACATCGTGATCTTGAACATGAAGTAAGCAGGCACAGCGCAGAGGCCGTAAACCACTATTCCCGGCCAGAGCTGATGCCGCTTGAGGTAAACATCTGCCACAATCGACATGGCCACTTGCAGGGCAATCAAGGCCAAACTAGCCTTCCATTTGCTCACGGCTCAGTCCTTTCTGCTACGCCACACGCGCAAATGGCCAATAATCCAACGCATTCAGGATGAGCACATACAATCGTTTCACAGTTGGGACACCAGCCCTCACGCGGAAACAATGAGCGCCAAAACCCCAAAGGCTTTTCACATCCGTGACATTTCATTCAGTCCCTTTCTGCTCGCCAGCTCTCAGCTTGGCTAGTGCGGTGCGGAGCCGGTCACATACTGGACTTGAGTTCCAATCTTTTGAGGTTTCGTCCCGATATGGCGGGTATCTTGCAGCCCACATATGGGCATCTTCTGCCGCTTCGCACAACTCCTGCACGTCCCGCTCTCTGGCTTCCAAAGCGGAGGAGATGATTTCGGTAAATTCATCCACTCGCCAATAGTCGCCAGCCGGATACAGCTTGTTACATAGCCGCTCTGCAATCTCCACGGCCAATTTGATTTCGCTCATTTCCGCCCCTCCCCCTGCGCGTCCCCGGCCCCGCGTTTCTTCTTTCTTGGTTTCGGTCCCCTAGGCTGTGGCTCACGATCCCAGAGAACGCTTTTGCAAGCCGTAGCTCCGCAGCGTTTTGGCCGCTCAAGAGAATCTGCCACCCAGACGTTTCCGCATTGCTGGCAGTGGCAGATAAGATGGTTGAATACAATCTTAGTTGGAGTCATTGTCCTCCAGTTTGGCCAGCCGGATTTCAAGATTGCGGATGTAAGCCGCCAGTTTCAAATTGTCTGGAATACCGTATCTCTCAGCATCAATCTTAAGTTCCCGTTCATACTTAGCGCGGTTAATCTTCTCCCTCTCCAAACGGTAATTCAGAAGTTCGGAGCGGTGAGCCTCAAATCCTTCTGTCTCTTCGATGTCCCAGCATGGATCTTCATTCCATGACCGCTTGAGTTCGTCAAGTTCTACTGCTGTGCGCGCTGCCGGTATGTGAAAGCTAACTTTTCCATGTGCCATAAGCACCTCCAATGTTCTAATTCTGCACCATTGGGACATTATCTGTCAAGATAATAATGCACTATTAGAACATTATTTCTTCTCCGTTGGCGCGTCCCCGGTAGGTGGAGCGGGTGTTACAAGTCTGAGATTCTCTGCTCCTGGAATGCTGAAGAACATTCCGTTTATACAGTTTGCCGTTATTGGCACAATGAATCTTCTGTCCCTTACTTGCACAAATGCGTCCGCTTTCGGCCACTCTTCAATGGCCACCCACCCTTGCCCGTTCTGCCCGGCCAGCGCGGAATAGAGATCGAAATACTTTTCAGCATTTTCTCTGTGCTCTTTCGCCTTGGCTCTCGCCACATTTCTCACGTCAATTTCATTTGCCTGAACTGGCAGTCCAAGGGCTTCGCATATATCTCTGATCTCGGCTTTGAGCGAATCCCTTCCTGAAATCACTTTCTGTAACTCCGCTTTCGGCGGCTCCGGCGTTCCTTGCGCTGGAGAGGGGGTGGATTCAAATGCTTCATCCAATGCCATAAACACGCGGTCTATGCGCGCTTGGTCCGCGTTTGTAATCGGCCCGCCGAGTTTCTTGATGTAGAAGGGTGACGTGTTAGCGAATAACTCTTTCACTCCGCGCAACGCCGATTCCAGTTTTGACGGCCCCGGCTGAGCGGGTGCGCCTACTAAGCGCGAACGTAGGATGTCCGCTATTGCTTCAGCAGATGGGCATATTGCCAACTCGTCATACACGTCATCAGGTAGAACTAATGGGCCTTTTATTACTTGCGCCGATGCAACAATTTCCCGGGCGATCTCTTCCACCTGTGGCGTCCCTTGGGCCGCGCCGTGCAATGCTTTCACGTAATCAAACACGGCATCTTCTGATGGCCCATCTTCGTCACCGCTGCCAAGTTTAAGCAGTTCGGCAATTCGATCTTTAAGGGTCTGACACTTTGCGCATCCATCCCCATCACACTCAGAACAAGATTCTTGACGAATCCAGGCGGGCTGCGTTCCTGCCACGGAGGGAGCGGCCAGCGACTTCGTATAAGCGAGCAGAAAAAGATATTGCTGTCTCCACCATTCCTCCATTGATTGCTCGGTTGCTTGTGGCGCGGAGGCCGTCTCCGTTGCTTGGGTGGGCGCGATTAGATAACCCGTACCTTCAAAGTATTTACGCTCTGGATGCGCTGGCTCAACTTTGGGCGCGGATGGCTCAGAGGGACGCGGAGCCCGACAGTTACAAGTTTCTATTCCTCGTGACGCTAAAAATATGCAACCCGGATCGTGCGGCTCCCCTGTGGATGCTCCGCCTGAGATGGGCTCGGCCTCGTGGAATGACGTGCTTGTTTGGCAGCAATAATGTCCAGATTTGTCAGCGTGAATAAATCCCTTACAATTTCTTATAGCCATTCCTGTAAAATCGCATGGCTTTATTGCCCTGTGGCACCACTTGCACCTATTCTCCGCGGGCTGCGCGGGGGCGGTGATACGTTTGGCCATTCTCTGCGGCTCATTTTCTGGCCTGACCCCACCATATTGCGGACAAGATGGTGCATGATGTGGGCCAATAACCCCCTGTTTAAGCCTAGAATTGCGGATGGCACAGTTACAGGGCGGATCAAACTCTTCGGCGGCTCCTGAGCTGGGGCTGGGCTGCGGAGAGGCTGAGACTGCGGCCCCCAGGTTCGCATATTCTCTTAATAGCAATCCGATATGATTAAGCGAATTGAGAGGATCGCGGGCCTCGTCAAGTAGTTTTTCTAGCGTCATCTTCTCTCCCATTACCCCATTCCCCCAGCGTCACGATTTCAGTTTTTCTATTGCCTCTAAGACTTGAATAATTGCCGCAGCCCGAGCCCTCGAAAATATAAGAAGACTGTCAATACTTTTGGATGTTCTGATTTCCTTGGCCCACTCAGTAGTCATGTTCTCGGCTTCGTTGTATAGAATTTTGGGAACGTCCATTGTTTTCCTCTCTCATCCCCTTTACCGTTCGCCGCGAATCGCCTTTGCAATATCATGGGCCAGCACATCTCGCGTGATCGTCCAGTTGTCTTTATTCTCGCCGCTGGAAATAAACTGCTCCGCAATCCTCGCGCACTCTTCTCTTGCTTCCTTTATGGCTGAGGAACGTTCGGATGCCACGTAAGCAGCTGCAAATCTGTCTTCCCAGCGTGATTCCCATGCAGGGTTGTAATCTGCCGGTATCACGGTCGGCCATTCGCCGTGCTCACGAAATTCACGCGCTTTTAATTCCAGCTCCCGCGCCTTCGCTGTCCGCTCGACTGGCCATACTCGCTGATACTCAATGCAGGGTGTTCTTCCGTGATTGCAGGCCGCGCATTGCTTCAAGTGTTCTTCTGCTGTCATATCTGGAGTCATTTTTTCCTCGTTAGTTTCCTGAGTTTGGCGGCGTTCAACCGCTGCATCTCTTTGATCGCCACAAGTTTCAGCCGCAACAATTCCGCTGTCCGCTCGTCCGCGCTAGTTGTCATCTTTGCTCTCCATTAGCGTTCTGATTGCCGCCACAATGCTTTCTACTTTCGCCGCTGATCCCCTGAGAACTATTTGGGCAGTCACGTTTAACGTCTTGCCCTCGAACACCGCTGAATCAATTCTGATAGCCGCTAGCGGATTAGCTGCCTGCCTGCGGGCCAACTCTGGATCATCGCCAAAGTTTTTGAACGATTCCCGCGTTATCCGTACCCGCTCGTCCGCTGGTTTGGTCATGGCTTCCTCCGCGTAAAAAATGGGTTGAAGTTTTGCTTGAGTATCCTTACGACTCGATCCACCTCATGTTTCGGCGCAAGAATCTGCCCAATAACTTCTTTGGCAATCGAACGATAGGTTTTGTCGCTCGGCTTTTCGACTTTTCGCGGCTTCCGCCCTGAGTCAGTCATCGGGTCACCGCCCGGCCAAAATGTTTTCAACTATTTCCCGCGTGGCCTCGTGAAGCTGAATGTTCTGTTTGTTTTTTGCGTACCACTGCGCTGTTTCCCATTTGCCTGTTATGGCCCGACCTGCTCCCATCCAATCCGCTACCATTTCACGGGCGAAGCGAATCGGCATTTCCAGTACCTTTGTTGCGCCGGAATCCTCACGTAATACCCAATGCTGCCAGTGGTGAGGGTTAGCGTGTTGATGGTGCAGCCATGCGCGGTCAAAATCAGTTTGGGCTTTTACGCAGCATGGAAATTGATATTTGTGTGGCGTGCCATAGAAGTACCGCGCATAGGGCAACCACTCACACGGCAGAAACTTGCTCCAATCGTGGATAATCAGCCGCCACAATGGTGCGCCGATCCGCAGGCCAGCGACGAACACAAACCACTTGTGCCGCGCCAAATAAACCGCATACTTGAAATGTTTAGTCATTCTTCCGCTCCGTCTTTCCCCGCTCTGCTAAGCTCATAGGTCGCCCCAAATTCTTTTCTTTTTCTATTTGTTACAGTCGTGCTCCGCTGAAACGATCTTCTGGGTCCTTACCCAGCAATCACTTGAAATCTGGTGGCGTTTCATCGCACCCGGATTTTCCGTCCGTTTGGCCGAGGCCGGGAATGATCCCTAACTCCCTTGTTTTTCTTGCCTGCGTTTCGCATTTTCATTCGCGCACGGCGGCGGTGCATACGGCTAACTCTTCGTTTGTTCACTGAGCCACATATCTTCCCGGCCAGCCTGCACCATGCCATCGTGACGACCACGCTCATAGGCTGCATTCTCATGGCGACGGCGCTCAACTACTTCAATGAGCTTGTACGGCGGAGCTTCCATCAAATGCTCTCCGTTGCGGTTGTAATCTGTAATAAGACCGATAATTCCAGAACCGCTGCCATGTCCACAGCAGCAGCCGCTAGTTTTGATACCAGCCGCCCAGAGAGCTTGCAGGGCTGGCGCTAGGCAGGCATCAATAACGAAACATTGCCGACCTTCGTCATCAATGGCATATTCGCCACCATCAAAAACCTCTGGATTGTCAGCAGCCGAACAAAGCGGATCGGCCTTAATAAAATCTGGTATTGGAACTAGAACCGTCTTACGAGTAATACACATCCGTGTCCTCTTTTCTTCGTTTCAGATTGTGGGTAGGGATCCAGAAAGGGCCTACTCACGCCATGCGATTTCAAATAAAAATCTCTTACTTGCCCTCCCGCGCTATCCGCTGCGCCCCTGAAGTGTCAGTCAAAATTGCCTCCCTGCTTCAAACTGCCCAAGACACATCTCAGAGCAAAATTCATTTTCGTATTCGTCAAACCAAGTTTGCCCAGCCTGTATTTGCAAAGCCGGAATATCTTCGCCGCACCATGCACATTCCGTTCTAAGAATTACTTCCCGTTTTGCGCGCTGCGCCCCTGAATCTGGTCCTGATGTCTGATTGGGTTTCAACATTGGCTTAAACTTTCTTTGATCCTTTCCGCGATCCACTGCGCGATTTGTGGAACAACGGCGTTTCCGAGCCCTCTAAGGCGGTCCACCCTTCGGGATACCCCATGAGCCACTCCACGAAAATCACGCTCAATTTCCCGCCCGCCTGGTCGTTCAAATTCCGTGAGCGGGCTGGGTTGTCCCATCTCTCCGCCTGCCCAGTCCGGTAGTCCCGCGATTGAGGCGTGGCCAGCATGTGCAGCCGCATAGTCAGGCTTGGAGCGCCCGATGAATCTCGCTGGTTCGGCCCTCCGTGATCCGCATCCGTTGCTTTTGGTGTCGGCACCATGCGCGCAAACTCTACGAGTGACCGCGGCCCGATCTTCTTGTTGCTGTTTAGGTTCGGTGCCTCTGGTGCTGCGCAGGGAGTGGGCACAAATCCAAATTCTGTCCCTTCGGTGCCAAGCGCCGAAACTTGCAGCCGGAACCATAAGCGGCGGGAGTAGTTCGTAATCTTCGCTCTCCAAATCGGAGTAAACCTGGTCGAGAATCCGTCCATCTTCCAGAGCAATAAATCCAGCAACGTTCTCTGCCACAACGAAGTCGGGCCTGAGTGCTGAAATAACTCTGAGCATTTCCGGCCAGAGGTGACGATCATCCGCCGTTCCCAAGCGTTGGCCGGCGGAGCTGAAAGGCTGGCAGGGAAACCCTCCGCAGATAACGTCAACCCGCTTGAGGTTGTGCGCTCCGCACTCTCGGATATCGCCAAACCGTTCTGCTCTGGGGAAATGTTTTTCAAGCACCCTCCTGCAATACTCGTCAATCTCTACCTGCCAAACCGTTTCAAATCCCGCCCGCTCAAAACCCAGATCAAAGCCGCCTATGCCAGCGAATAAACTTCCCAGCGTGAGCCGCTTTGGTTTGTTATCGCTCATCAATAAACCTCGATGTATCCCTGCGTGTTCATTTGTCCCGCGTATGCTTCGGAGGTTTCCTTGCCGTGCGTGAAAGCGACTGGCTTTTCATCCTTGCCTATCACCGCGAATTTGTAGGGCGGCTGCTTGTCGCTCGGAATAACTACCCATGGGCCTTCCGACATAGGCAGACCGCGACCAGATGGATATATTTCTCCGATATTTTGCAGAGCTTGGATCTTTGTCTGATGTTCTGGTTTCGCTCCGCACAGTTTGCAATTTTTGTTATCGCTCATTGGGCCTCACACTCCGTAACCGTTATTTCCGCTCTCTCCGGCAATCCGTACTCTTTCCGTGTTGATCCGTAGCTAACAATCTGCGAATCGTCATGGAAGATGATTCCGGTAAGCGAATCTTCCGCAGCGCGAACCAGCTTGCTCAAGTCCGGCTTAACTACATGCTCAACTCTCTTCTTTGAGACTGAGGCTGGCCGCTGAAAGAAGAATTTGAAGCTGACTTCTACCGGAACATGCTTGCCGAAAATCACATCCTTGAATCCGGCTTCATTCCGCGCTACCAGGGCCGCCTTGGATGCTTCCTGTCTGAAACTCTTTAGCTCTTTGTTGTCGCTGGTGATAACAGCGCGATTCCAGCCTTTAGGAATAAAGGCACGCGAAGAACCTTGTGGCTGAGGCTTCCCATAAACAGTCAGCTTGAATGCGCTCTTTGCCGTCATGCCGTTGGTCCCTCGTCTGCACGATATTTTTTCCTGACAATCATGCCCGGAATCGAAACTAGACCACCTAACAAAATTATTCCGTCGCCTACGCTGCAAATTCCTATTCCGCTCCAGTATTTGTCGCTGAGTGGCATCAGCCTACTGTCCTGCGTTGCAAGCGTATGACGGGTATCGTCGCGAGAAATTTCGCGTATAGAATGCTGCAAGGTAACAGGCATTTTCCCGTGGTTGGCAAGAACAACGCTTGAGTTGCACAGAAAGCCAATCAAGCACACGCGCCACGCAACACGGTAAAACGGATTCTTGTGTTCGCAGGAGCCAAGAATCGCACGCGCAACCGATGCAATCCAAAAAAACACAACAAGGTAGAAGTTGAAAGGCGCGAAGGTCACTATCGGCCATACCAGAGCAAACGCCCCAATGATCCAACCACGCGCTTTAACTAGCTTTGCCGTCATGCTCTGCTCTCCCCGCCCGCCGCCGCGCCCGCGCTCACGTAAACTGCAAGAATTTCTGAGAGCTTCCATCCTTGGCCATTGCCATCCAGTAACCAGCCGCGCTGATATGTAACTGCCAGCCCACCTAGTTTTTCATCTGGTTTCGCGCCAAAATGCTCAATCAGAAATTTCTGAGCAAGCTCAATCTGTTCTTGGGTAAACTCTGGTTTTTCCATAACTAGATCACCGCCTTGTAATGACCGCCGAATTTGTATTCCTTGAAGGACAGCCGCCATAAGTGCTTCATTGCCTTACGCTGGTCAGGACTGAGACGCCGCTTGCCATTAGGCACCGCGATAATCGACAGCGCCCGATAAATGCAGTATTGCGGAATCCTTACTTCCATCGTGCTTTTCTGAAGCGCCGGAATTTTGCTGTTCTCAGCCATTGGCCCTCACCCCCGCTCCACAACTTTTATGAATTACTCCGTCCTGCACTGATATGCTCCCAAGTGATCGGCGTTGAAGGACATGGGCGGCTCAATATTCGATTGGCGTAAGCAATGTCCATTTCTCCGTAAATAACTTTTGCGCCTATCTTGCTTGCAGCACGCTCCCTGTTTCCGCGTTCGCGTCTCTTCTTTCTGGCCTGCATTGCCGTGCTCAAACAATGCGCACACCTAGGAGCCTTCCTGTTGCAAAAACACTTTCTCTCTCGCATAATTCACTCCCTTAAAAGCCTTCGATTGCCGCCCCGTTTCATGCTCTAAAAGTTCATGCCAAGAGCACTGAGATTCCAGCCACCTATCGCGTTCTTTTTGAGTCATTCGCCGCGCTATGGAGAAATCCCAATACTTAGCTTCGTAAGACAGCCTTTTCATTCTGCCCTCTTAATCACCCAAGCCATTCGGCCTTTGAGAAACTTGCTGGGCTGCAATACAGCTATAAAGCCTTTACCTAAATGCCTGATCTTCATGGCTTACCTGCTTTCAACAAACTTTCATGCGCGGATTGAAAATCTGACTTTGGCCTTTTGCGGTCGGCTTCTTCGGCAAGCATCTTGGCCGCATATCGTTTCTCGCTCCCGCGAAGGTTCTTTACCCATTCCTGTAATTTCTTTTGGCCGTGCTCATCCCGGCCTTTAATTTTTCCAGCTTCGATCTGCTTCGCAACTTCCAGAACTACATCTGCCAGCGTGTAAAATTTATCTCCGGCCTCTCTGCGCTTATGCAATGCAGCCATTTCCCGTCGAATCGCGGCTCCGTCCTGCTTGGGCTCTGGAATAAACTTCCTGATCTTGGCAATCATCGGGAAGAACTCAGAAAACGCCCTTGCGTTCTTCACGCCTTCCGAGAACCGGGCAAATCCTACGCGGTCGCATTCATCGCGCCAGTCCTGCAAATACGCCTTTTCCGTTTCCGGCTCTAGCTTCTGGTGCGGATAGCGGATTACGGTTTCTTTAAAAAGCTGCCTTATTTCAGAAGTCCAACGTGTCGATGCCATGCAACCTGTCCTGTAATCTTCCTTCCGGTTTTTTCCGGGTCAGTTTGTAGCTCACTACCCATTCGCTCGGATCGTCTTGGAACCTTCCGCGATGTAACCATTTCGCCATGCTGGGAATGAATTGCTTTTCTAGTCCAGCGCGTGAAGTCGCCGCCGCATATTCTGAGCACTTGTGAGCAATGAACTCTGCTGAATCAATTTGCGGGATTTTTTGTTGTTTTGAATGCTCTTTAGTAGCTATATAGAACTTTCTTTCTGATTCTTTCTTTTCAATGTGTTTTGGGTAGTTCTTATAAGCAACTAAAAATAATTCATATATAGGGGGGTGTTCTTTTTTGACCGAATCCACTAAATCAGGTTCGGCGTTAGCAGGTTGATTGCCAAACTGACTCCCGGCCTCTGCAAGCCGTACCAGTCCCGAATGCCAAATCCACGTTTGCCCTGCAATACTCTGTCTCTCAAAGCAAGCCAAAACAGGGGCCGATTGTGTTAGCCAATAGCCCTTTGTTCGTGCTCCAGTGAGACTCCAGAATTGATCGTCAAACGGCAATCTGAAATCCGGTGCTACTCTAAGTTTCAAAAAGATGTTCCAAAACCATCCAACCTGAGAGTCGCTAAAACGCCGCATAGCAGCCAAGGTACGGCTGTCTAGCACGCTATCAAGCTCTCGGATTGGAGTTGCGCTGGCCATTACGGAACTGAAATCCCTTCGTCTCTGAGCATTTCCATTAACTGCTCATCGCTATACTTGCCTGTGTTTTTCAGACTTGCGCGTAGTTTGTCCTCAAGCGTTTCCTTTTTGGCCCCGCGCTTGATCTGCTCAAAAAGTTGAATCAACTCGCTCAGAAAATCGTTTACAGCAGATTCCATTTCGGCAATACGCTTCTCATCACGCTCATGCCGGATAATGAGCATCTGAAGTTCTTCAGCCTCTGTAATGCGCGGATCGTAAGAAACAAAGTCACACCATTCAATCTCAGGGCCGCAACACGCCATCTGCCAGTTGATCTGATTCAGGTACTCTTTTGGGATAACGCCGCCTGCCAGGTATTCAAGGTGCGTATAGGTTTCAGGGCATTTGATTTCCAGAATGCCGTTCCGAGCAACCCAGCCGTCAGCCGTGGCAGCAGCCCTTGGGTTTGTCGGATGTAGAACCAACCCTAACTGCTCAACATTCCGGCGTGTCCGGTATTCATACTCAGCCCTTGCGCGTGGTTCGTTTTCTACACCCCAATCCATTGCAGCAGAGACGTAATGCTCTGTAGTGTTTCCTGTAAGCATCTCGGAAATCATCTGCATCTTGAGGTTTCTGCGGGCCCCTAATTCATGGGTGCCGCCCTTTTGCCGTGGTGTGATGGCATCATGGACTTTGGAGCTGGTGACCATGCCGATACGGGCCTGATACCATCTCGGATCTGGATAGTAGATTCCGAGGACGTTCATTTGCCGTCACCTTTCCGTACCTTGGCGATTACGCGACATATGTTCGCCTGAAGGCTATCCAGCGTCATTATCAGGAGAATGGCCAGAAAAAATGCCATCCATGGATGCTGTAAGGCCCATGCGCTCATTTGCCACGCCGTTTCCGCCATGCATCACGCGCTGCGATAAGCGCATCCTTGGCTGCTTGGTTCTTTTCTTCCACGGCAATCGCAAAGGCGCGGTCATAAGATTCGCGCATCTCTTGATAATCATGGGCATCGGCGATCTTGGTAACCCAATCGTCTAAGCCCTTCATTGGCCTGACTTCTACAGGGCCGTTGCCGTCATTGTCATCTTCGCCAATGGCAATGTTGAAGATCATCTTCAGCAAATAGCGCATACCATAGCTGTCAGAGCTTCCAACGGCGTGAGTTTTAGTCATCACGTCGCCGCCTTTGGCACCCTTGCCATCCGCTGGCACGTCTTGGTAGTAGGTACGGGTGTGACCTTCGATGTGTGAAACGTGGCATTTGATACGGGTAATTTGTAATTCTGGCGGCATTGGCTCAGTGTCGAATGAAAGAGCAAATCCGTGCCGCGTATAAATTGGCCTCAGGATGTAGTCCAGTTTGGCGTAAGTGGCCCACTTGCTTTTGGTTTGCTGGTTATAGGCATCAGGCGAGATGCGTGTTATTTCCGCCTGCGCCGCATTCATGGCACGGTTGAAGGCCATTTCAGCCTTACGTGCCTGATCCTTGAAGTACATCTCCTGCAGAATTTGAAGCTGATCGGCTTGGCCGTGCTCCAGAGCATATTGCATTAGGCTCATGGGCGTAGGTGCTACCAGCGCATCCTCTTTTGGTTTCCAGTTTTTATCTGTTGCTGGTATAAGTTCCGGCTGAATTATGTTTGTGGCCATAAAAGTTTCTTATCCTTCAGTGTGAAAAATTGCCTTTCTTGGGCATGGTTTTCCGCCTGCGTTGTGGCGTTTTGCATGGTGATCGTGACAGCTTGCTATGTTGCAATCAGGACTAAAGCAGTCGCACTTATTGGCCGCGTGTTTCTTGTGGCTCCATTCCGTTGCGCGATTCGGGCAGCGTTTCATCTTGTTACATGCTCCGAAGCCCTCAACATAGTCAGGCCCAATAACTATCCACTCTTCACACCTTCCCCTGGCACGCTCAAATACTTCTGCTCTGCGCTTATCTCTTGCTGCTCCGTACAGCCTCACGCGCTTGTGGCCTGTAATGTGGGCCGTGCGCTCAGAATGAACCACTCTGGGCCTTGCGCGTCTCGGCGGAATCCGCTTGCTCTGGCGTATCACAGTTCACACCGCCCATAGGTGTATGCGCTTAAGTTCATCGGTTTCCGTCTTGCGATACCTTCTCTTGAGGGCAGGCTTATGGCGAACGCTCTTTACAGGTTTGCGCGGCTCGGAAAGCAGGAAGTAATGAACTGTATTATTTCCCGGAAGATACTTAGATACGATCTTGTATCCCTCATCCTGAAGCTCACTTATCCTGGGGGCTGTTTGGCTGAATTCTTTTTGTAGTTCTATTTTTGAGCATCCTTCATCAGCAGCCTTTCTCAAGCGCTGGAGTATGATCGCTTTTTGGGAAAGAGAGTCTCTTCCTTTTGGGGTGTATGCTTTAAGCCAATATTTTCCTTTTGCGGCAACCTTGCCAGAATCGTTGTTCTCAATGCTTTGCATTTCCCTATGGCCGAACTGATAGCGAGTTGCCACCCCATTTTCAATCACATACATCAGAGAGCGAGAAACGAAAATTTTCGCATTGGGAAAAAGCCTTCTACCGGCCCAATAAAATGCGCACTGCTCGTGGTCTCCCGGTACAGCCTTGGCTTGATCGCTAGCGGTAACCTGTATTGGCTTGTCGTTGGAGGCGTTTACTATTTTCTTAATTAACTCTTTCGGGTAGCGACTCTTTAATGTTTTCAGAATATTCAAGAGATTTATCTCCTTGTAAAATTTCCGGTTCCTTCAACCACGGCCCCGGCTTAACCCCTAAACGTGTGTACCTTCGCCGTGCTCCGCAAGACATACATTTCTGCCAGCCACTTTGCGGCCATGAAACTTGCCTGTGAGCGCAGCCAAACATTTACCTTGCCCACCGCAAGATGTACTCGCCAACTTCCCACCAGAACCAAAAGATTGCTGCTAGAGCCAATGCACACTTGAGCTTCCACGGTTTCGGCTTAGGCTTATACGCTTCTGGGAAAGCTGTTATATGGGCATCCATCCACTGCTTTCTCAGGGTTGATTCTTCGGCTGCTTTCAATCCTTTTTTTCGGTACTCTGCCCAAAAATCTTCCATAGCGTTGTCCATGCTGATAAGTCTTGGCGGTACTCGATTCATGCGGTCGCACCTTTGGCAATGGCTTTACGCCTTTGCGAAATGATTTGATCGGCTTTGATGAGGGCATAAGCGCGCAACTGGCGGTCAGTGCTCACCGATTTCAGTTCGCGGCTGAATTGGACGCGGCCAGCAATCTGAGCGCGAAGCGAAACAGTTTTACCGCTACCCTTTTGCGGCTTGGCTGCTTCATGCTCAAGTGGCTTTCCCTCATTCTTTTGGTGGGCAATGTAATCGGGCATTGTCATGCGCGGCGAACGCCGAAAACGCTTCAAAAATTCATTGTTTTTTCTGGCCTGTTCTACACTCATGCAAAACTCCTATCGCTGGCAGGATCGGGATACCCGCTTGCTTCTATGGCCGCGCCTTCTTCGGCAGCGGCTAATTCTTCAAGGCGGTATTGCTCAGAAAATTCAACGAAGTCCACAATCTCTGAGGCGAGTAAGTAGAGCGGCGAAGCTTTAGCGGGAGCCTCGCCGCCGATGCCGACCATTGGGCTATCTATGACTGGCGTATTGCCAGTAGCCTTGTCGACAACGTCTAAAATGTTTGCTGTGCTAGACATGGCTGTGCTCCCTTGTTGCGGCCATCATTTCCAGATGGGCCATGTACCGTTCCTGTGCTTTGCGTAAGGTTTCCAGCCGGGAATTGTGGATGCTGGTAAGCGTGTCAAGCCGTTCTTGTGAGTCCATTACGTCCTGCTTGGCGTAGCGGAGAATGTCACGCAATCCTTCAAGCGTCTCTTGGTCGTTCATGCCTGCCCTTTCTTGAAACTCAATGTGGGAAAACTGGACGGCCCGCCTACTTGAGCCATGCGTGAATGTCCTCTGCCAACTTCAGTAGGAAAGCGATAATTCCCAGCTTTTCGGTCAGGGTTAACTTTTTTCTCTTTTTGTCTTTGCTCATTGAAATCCTCCATAGGATTCCAAGAGCCAGACTGCGCCGCGTAACCGGGCAGACCCCCCTCTTTGGCAATCCACTGTCCTGCGCTATTTCTCGGGCGGACAAGTGATTCTTTTTCGGCTTTTGCTGCCAGTAGTGGGCGGGTTTTTTCTTTGTGACACTCATGGCAGAGCACTTGGCACTTAGCCAGCTCTGCAATCCGGCGGGGATTTTGAGGAGAAAGGCTCCACAGCGCACGCGGATTGATTTGCTTTTGAGAGGGGTCTATGTGGTCAACTTCGAGGCGGTCCGATGAGCCACATTTGCAGCATGGTCCATTTGCCTCAAGCCATTCTCGCCGCCGCTGGCTGATCCACGTTTTCTGATATGTGCGGAGATAATCACGCCGCGACCGCGATTTTACGGCCTGCGGATGCTGGCTATATTGAATAACGGTAAGCTGTTTACCGCTGCTCTGCCCGAGATCATTTTGCAGTATGTTGTGGCTGGTGCTCACTGCTACCTCAAGGGGTAGCGGTAAGCGTTTAATCTGGTGGCCCTGGCAGAACTCGAATCTGCGACCTGCGGTTTAGGAAGTCACTGTTCGACTTTACCTAAAACCTTCTTACCGCCTGTTCGACCTATGGGCCTGAGAAATAAACGCTTACCACTATCGGTTAAGCTGCTTTGCGTTTCCTAGGTCTGCCGCCCTTACGCCCATTGGCGCGAGCTGCTTTAACCTTGGCTTTGGTCTTCGCTTTGCCGCCCTTGCTTCCGAGAACCGCAGCAGCTTGGCTAAGATCAGTTGGTGATGACATGCAAGCTACATTAAACCCAAGCGGTTTGCGTGTCAATAGAAAAATGGAATTTCTATTCGCTTTGGTTTCATCAACTTGAGAGTTGCTGGATTTATCCCGCATTTTTCACACCCTTACCCTTGGCAGTGGCTACGGGTTTTTTCTTGTCCGGATTGATTAGGTCTAGTGCTCGAAACTTGGCATCGACCCGCTGATGCGAATAGTGCTCCAACATCTCTCGGCTGACATGTCCGGCAATCGACATCACGGTTTGCTCAGGAACGCCATTTTCCAAAAGCTTTGTGATGATCTGGTGTCTCATGTCATGCGGTCTGAGCCATGGGAATCCCGCTTCCTTGCGCATCTTGTCCCATTGCTTCCGCAGAAAAGACTCGCTGGCTGGCTTGGTTGGATCGTAAACAGGGTGCTTCCCTGAACGGGTACGGAGTGGGAAAACGTAGTGCTCAGGCAGGACGGAACCGCATTCCCGCGACCTCTCAAGAATGCGCTCCATCTGCTTAACTCCGCGCTCGTTTAGCGGAATCACCCTGGCACGGTATTCGTTCTTTACCTTGTCCGAAGGCACATACATAATCGGCGGTATGGATTCCATATCAATGTTCTTGATCTTGAGTCCGCGCAGCTCACTGCCAGATGCGGTTGTGTTGTTCGTCAAACTGGCCACCCAATAGGCAAGGGAGTACGAATGATTCAGGGCCGCGACCTCAAATAGATGCTGCTCCTCTTTTTCGGTCAAAACGCGGGGCGGTGTCCATTTCGGCACAGGCAGGGGACGGTAAAGTGGTCTGATTGGCTCCCACAGCTCGGCCTTACGGAGCACACGGGACAAAACGCCTATATCGTTATTGACGGAGCGCGGATGGTACTTCTTTTTCATTTCCCGTTGATATTCCTTGATGTGGCCTATGTGAATTTCATTCAGCCGCATGGTAAACAGCACTTCCAGCCGCTTCACGTAATCGCCGTAGGACTTCAGGGTTTTGGGCTTGTCGGGATGGTAGGTTTCCTCTTCTTCTAGCCATTCTTTCGCGGCAACGGAAAAAAGTTTTTCCTGCAACTCCTGTGGAGTCTGCATAGTGGCGTTCCTCGCTTGCTCGGCCCTGAGGTCGAAATCGCTTCTGAATGCCCCAAATTCTAACGCACTTTGCTTTTGTTTCGCTACGTCTAAATGTTGGGGTGCTGACTGCTGGACGCACAATAGCGTCCCATTGTCGAGTGAGGAGACATGGGAGCTAGCGCCCAAATCAACCGCGCTCGATCCGTTCTTTAATACAGTTTTACTTTCGGGCCGCGAGGAAGCGATAGCAGTTACGGGCGGTTGCTTGCTGGATACCTGGTTTGGTCGTTCTACGATCTTGTGTGCGTAACTATAACGCTGTGTGTGCTCATTTAATGCAGGTTTAATTGTAAATTTTTTCTTAATATCGAGGGCCGAATGGCATGCCAATGCTGATGAATGCTGCATAGTAGTTGATTTCCTTTATAAAAAGTAGCCATGAATTTTGTAACTTTTCTTGCGCTTGCGACTCGTGGCAGCGGGTATGAATGGTATGAGCTGCCTGAGCCGGGGAGAATCGTAACAGAAACTGTCCCATTAGGACAAATATATTTTTCTTCGCTCTTGACATGCTGTGATAATAACTGTACTATTGGGACAGTTGAGGTTTTTCAGTATGTCGAAGATAGTCAAGGCTACCGAGGAACAGAAGAGAGCATACGCGGAAGCTCGCAGGCATTTACTGTGTGAGCCGCCGCTATATGGATACGTGACAATCTGCGGCCAGCGGTGCGTTATTGCTTATCTTGGAGAAGGACAGGGCGAACCAAATTACGAACTATTCGCGCCGGAAGGCTATTGCTTTGGCCCTGAACTGCACAGTGATCTTTATTCAACCGTTGCAGAGCTTAGAGAAGGTATCAGAGAAAACGAACGCTGCAAAGCACTTCAGCCTTGCGATCCTGATTGCCCCTGTGAGCATGGAAAGGCTGCGTAATGGCAGACGCACATATAATTGGCGACATGCCTACAAAGGAAGTCTTTGGCCGTCTCGCCTGTAAATGCCAGCGCTGCTCAACCCCTGCAAAGCCTACCGTGTGGTTAGCGGAAGGTGACGAAGAACCAAAGCGCTGCCCACGGTGTAAGTCAATGCTGTGGAACACGCCCCGAAAGCAAAAGCGTGGCCCTCAGCCTGGAAATTCAAAACGTAAAGATGCGGGACGGCCCAAGGGTAAGACCAAGGGGCAGCCCAAGCGAGGTAAAAAGTGACATACCGCATCCAGGTTGGCAATCAGCAAATGACAATATCTCTCGTGCAATTCGATGAGTTGCGGGATGCAATGCAGAACCATGTGCAAGGCGGATTCCGCGATGGCGAAACAAGACTCGGGTCTGTTGTTATTACCGAATGCGGCACGAAAAGTTGACGGGCAGAAACCGGCCGCTCCCCAAAAGAGGAAGGAAAAATAACGCTATGCTTTATATTCGCTCTGTGCTAATTTTGGCACATGTTCAAACCCAAATTCATTCTCGCAATCATTTTTGCTCTCGCAATAGCTACTGTGGGAGTCTGCAATTCACCGAACACCGTCAAGATGCAGGACGGACCGCCCTGCCTTCCAGGGATGCCCTGCAAATAACCTCTAGGGGGAGAGCATGATTTACTCCCCCTGGTTCATTGAGTTGGCCCTTGAAGTCCTCGGGGCCATGCTTTACTTCCGCAGAAGCCGCCTTCTCTGTAGCCTTTTTTCCTTCCTTGCTGCATCTGACATCATCCTTACGGCTGTCTATCATTTGGCGCGGCAAACCGTTTACTGGCAGTTCTATTGGGCGCAACGCTTCGGCAAATACTTCATCCTGATTCTGCTGGCCTGTTGGATCTGTGGAATGTTTGTTGCAGAGAATGACCGTGCGGCCAAAATTGGATCATCGGCCATCATCGCCCTTGGAACCTTTGGACTTGCGACCGTGGTTTTCTGTATGGCGCACTCGCTAAAAGACTCTCTATTGGCGGCTGAGATCGCTGCAAACGTGGTCATGGCCGTGATTATCTGGCTGGCATGGCTGGGACGGAGATCGGTTTTATCGGCAGAGCAAAAGAGCGTCACGTTAGGCTTCATTGTGCTGATCGCCAGCGACATCCTGTTTACCCTGCTCTGGATGAGATGGCACACAGCGAGACACTTCTATCCTCTTGGGATGATTCCAACGTATGCGATTTGGGTATCAGGACCGTGCAGGATTGCCTTCGATGAAATGCGTGTCTATCTGGCTAAGGTAGTTGCCAGCCGCGACATCAACGAAGCCACAGCCAAAGTTCAGAGGCTAATAGATTCGACTGCCAATAACAGTTATGGCAGAGCGCAGAGGGCCATGGGGCAGAGAATCATTGAAGAGTTGCGGAGAATTGACTAGCGCGTGACCGGGGGCTCGTCCCCCAGAACAGAAGAGGAGAGGAATTTATGGCAACTCAAGATTTACACGTAACGCAAAATACTATGACTTCGACAGATTGCACTTGCTACTACAGTTGCGGCGAAGATTCACATTCGGGGCATTGGCATCAGCACGAGGATAATCCATGCCCAGTTCATCCCTACTCGCCGATGGTAGGGTGATTTTAAGTAATCTTTGCGGGACTCGTCCCCCAGATAAGAGAGAAGAACAAACCAATGATTATCGAAATAAGAGCGGCTGAAGGTGGCGATGATGCCAAACTGCTGGTGTCTGACCAATTAACCATTTACGCACGAGTGGCAGCGCGGAGGGGTCTTTAGCTTCGAGATTGCCGATAAGCGACCGGGGATTGCCGTTGTGCATATCTCTGGCGCGGGAGCATGGCAGACGTTCTGCAATGAATCTGGTGGGCATCGCTGGCAGAGAGTACCGCCAACGGAGCGCAGCGGCAGAGTACACACGTCAACCGTGACAGTGGCAGTTTTTGAGGAACCTGTAGCCTCTGAATTTTCCATCTCGCCAAACGATCTGGAATGGAAAACCACTTGTAGCGGAGGCAAAGGCGGTCAGAACGTCAACAAAGTTGAAACGGCTGTCATTCTCAAGCATCGGCCAACCGGATTAACCGTGCGCTGTGAAACGGAGCGATCACAGAAGCGGAACAAGGATACAGCTCTCGCCATCCTATCGGCCAGACTATATGAGCGTGACAAATCACAGAGGCAAGCAATCGAAGCGGCTGACAGGCGTAATCAGGTGGGCAGTGGCCAGCGCGGAGACAAGCGACGAACGATCCGCACTCAGGATGGAATTGTGACAGATCACATCATGGGTAGAAAGTGGCGATACGCGGATTACGTGAAAGGAATTTGGTAACTTTTTGGTTCCATGGTGGGGCTCAGGGGGACGCATAGAGGGGGGAATGGACACATCAAGAATGGAAAGATTGGGCTACTGTGATGGCAGCGAAAGAGTTTGATGCTGAAACCGCTAATTGGTGGCAGCTTGTTTCACGTTTGGTAGGTTTCTCGCCTGAGGCCATGGCATCACAGAAATTACAGACATCACTCATGCAGCAGTATGGTGGATGCTGCCAGTGCCAATGCAATCATTCCTCATCTTTTTGGGGTGCATTGGCCGGAGTGCTTACATTCAGAGCGCGAGGTATGGGCTAGGGCTGCTTGGCTAAGTCCCCCAAAATCTGATCCTTGTTGGCGCTTCCTTTTGAGCTGCCGAAGTAGAACGCCACAACACTCACCCATGCCGTTCCCAGAACGCTCACCATTGAAATAGCAATGTCATGGGTTTCAGGCTTTACGCCGTGGCAGAACACATACCAGAGTGTAAAGAAAAAACCGACCGTGATGACAAAGGCCAAAACTTCCGTGGTGTAATCTTTCGGATTCGCTGTCCGCATGGCTCTGGCATTGGCGCGGTCATCATCTTCTAGTTTCGCAAGTTCTTCCACGCTCTCGATATTCAATTTCTTCATTTGAAGCTGAAAGTCTTGATCGGCTTTTTGGACTGCTGCCATCTGCTCCGCTGTCATTGGAGTTTTCGTCAGAGAAGCCAGTACATCATCCACCTTTGATCCTGGCTTGGCTCCTATGGCTGCTGTGAGCGCAGCACCCGCCATTGTGCCAATAGGCCCGCCAAGAGAAAGAGCTGTGCCAAGGAACGGCGCTATTTTGCGGAGAAAGCCCATTAGAATACCCTCTTGATTTCCTGCCCTTTGGCCAGAACCTTTGCTTTCAGGGCTTCGGCGCGGGATTCGAGCTTCTGTAGACGTGAAACCACTGTGCCAGCATAGCGGTCATACAGGTAATAGCCGCCTGCTCCAAGAATCAAACCGATTACGATTCCTAACCAGATCATATATTTCTCCTTGATTTCAAGATTTCAGAGTGTTAACTTTGAGCCTCATGCGGGGTTGCGCCTCCAGGGACACCCGACTAATACGCCTGTCGCCTTAAGGCTGCTCACGCGAATGGGCAGCCTTTCATACGTTAGGGCCGACTTTCCAGCCGCTACCCCAGATAAAATGCCAGATCAACCACGCTGTCGTTAAACCCGTTAACCACGGCCCAGACCACAAGCCACTTAAACGGAACAGTGAAGCGGACATACCATGTAAGCGCCGTCCAGTTCTTTGCTCCGCACAGCCACATGATTTCGCCAAAGGCGATCAGCAACAAAACTAGAGCGCCCAGAGCAAGCACTACCGTCCAGTAAATGTCAGAGGTTCTTGGGAAGGTGTGAGTGATGCTCTGCCACCAGTTCATTTGTCCACCAGATAGGGGTTGATGATCTTGGCAACATCGGCGCGAGTGCGGAATTTCGGCAGAGCGTTAATCTCATCCGATAATCTCAAAGCTAGCGGAGAAAGTGTTTTGTCAATCGCTTCTTCGCTCTTTACCGTGGCATCGTCAAAGTCCATTTTGGAAATCTCCATAGCAGTGCAGCTCAAGAGTCTTTGCGCGGTCAATCGAGCCGTCTGCTTTGTAAAACACCGGGGCAGTTGCTTGAATACCGCTACCTTGCGAGAGGTAATCGGTCAATGACTGCAAAAAATCCTCATCGCCTGCCACTACAGCCTTGTGCTTGAATGCTTCGGTTGTGTTCATGCGCTTGCCCTCCTTAGCCAGACCTTTAGATATTTCGCTTCATCCGGGCGTGCTGCTGCTATGTCCTTGTAATGTGCCGTTAACAGTTCCCGGTATTTCTCCAGAAACAGAATCGGGTTTATGGAATTGATAGCGTTCACCGTGAATGTTCCAATCACTCCATCCTCATTCACTTGTTGTCCGCAGAGGTTCGCACATTCCTGTGCCAGCTTTGAGGCCATGTGAACGCCCATGTTTACCGCTGCATCGAGCAGCTTGTTTGCGACATCCTGAGAGAGGTAGTCATACCCGCGCATTGGCTTGAAGTAATCGTTCCGGTAAATGTTCCCGGCTTCCTCAAGTGGCAGGTTGGCAATATCAAGATCAGGATAGGCGTTCTGGGATATTCCCCAGCGCGTGAGTCCGCCTGAATCTCGCGTGACTTTCCCTGTTAGGCCGGGATCTTCATGCTTCATCAGGAATTGAAAAGCAGGCGCAAAAGCAGTCATCGGCCACCATTCCTTTTATTCATCAGGAAATCGCGGATGTCTTTTATGTCGCTTTTGATTTCCTTCAAATCTTCGCGGTCTGCCTTTTTCTGTATCTCATTGGCATTCTGCTGAGACAGGGAATTAGCTTGTGAGGCCGTGGCGGATACGTTTGCTATCCAGAAAATTGCCCCAATAATGATGGTGGCAATCGTCATGATGGTAAGCACTCTGCCGAGCGGGGTGTTTTCAGTGGGTTCCAAGTGTGATTCCTTTAAGTTGCAAGAGTCACGCTGATGCCTGTACCATGCCCCGCAGCCTTTAGCGTCCATGTACGCTGGGGGTTAGTCCGGGCGGAGCGGGAGAAACGCTCCGTTCCGGGCGCGGGATTAAAAGGCCGGATGAAATGAATGAGAATTATGATTACTTGCCTGCTGCCCGTGCTTTGCCTTTTACCTTTTGGATCGACTGCATTAAAAGATTCATCAGGTCTGCATCTGAGGTTGGAACGCGGGGTGCATCTGGATTAACTTTTTCAATGAACGATTCAGGCACAGCGCCTTTGAATTTCACATAGCCATTCGGCTGTATTTCGTACTCGCTGGGATCGAGCCTTGAAAGATCAACCCTGACCAATTCCTGCGCTGCGTTCTGGGCTTGCGCTCTCCCTGGCATGTAGCTTTGGACTTTGGCGGGATCAAGGCTTGCCTGTGCCGTCTTGCCTGCGTTCGGCATGATGCCCGTTTCTCCAGCATCCCGCGTGCGATAGGCATACTGCGGAGAAGATACAGGCCCTGATGCCTTGCCTTGCATCTTGTCTACTGGAGTCTTGGCATAGTCCGCCATTCTCTGCATGACAGCATCTTGTTCGGCTGATCCTGTTACGGTCTGCCGATTCATCTGCTCGCGCATCTTCTGAATGAAATATTCTTGTGCCAGAGTGTTTGTGTTTTTGTTTATCTCATCGGGCAGTCTGGTTTTTGCGCTGGTCAAGGCGCGCATTTCAGGCTGAAGATAAGTAGCGTTCGGAAGAATCGAATTCGATGGCGGTGCTTGAGCAGGCGCGGAAGTCGCCGGACTTGGCGGCTGCGGTGTGGCCTTTGAATATCCGCTTAGAGGTTGAACTATCTCTGATGTGTTTGGCGCGTTAAACTCTGGAGTCGGACTGCCTTTCAATCCTTTCCATGCCTGCCGCAACATCAGAAGATTCATGGCCGTGGAACCCAAGCCCCCGGCAACATCGCCGGAATCAAACTTCTGCATGTCAATCGGGTTCAGGTTTTTGACTTCTTTCAGCGCGTTATCGGGAACATTGGCCAGCGATGCCGATTTCAGGTAGTCGAGCAGCCCTGGTTGCTTCTGGCCTGATTTATAGCGGTCGTACATGGCCTGTTCTGCTTGCTGCCATTCAGGAGTGCCATACATTCCGGGCGTGCTGGTCGTTGGCCCTGCATTCAAAGTTGCGCCCAGATATTTACTCCCTGCCGCTTTCAGAAAGCGCATTACTGCGCTGCTCTGAGTTTCAGGTTGAGCCGGAGCAGACTTCGGAGAATCGAACCCGTTGAAGTTCTCTGGCAAAGTATCGGGCGACGAATCCCACTGCCCAAAGTTTGCTGGTAGGGTATCTGGGGTTACTGTTTGGCTTTGTGCCATTGTCCGTCTGGGCCTTTGGTGTAGGGGATGCCCTGGTAATACTTCGTTTCCGATTGAGCGTTTTTGTTTTCAATATCGCTTGCACTCTGTACGCCGGGAATCTTTGGAAGCCCTTGCCCTGCTATGCGGAGGTTCTCTCGGAACTGCTTGAATCCTTCATTGGCAAAGGAAGAATCGGTGATCGGGCTGGGGAGTGTTTGCAGAAGCATTTCCATCTGCTTTTCATTGCCTCGTCCTGATCCTGATAAGACCCGCTGATAGCCAACCATTGCCTCACGCGCATTCATGTAGGAAATGAGTTTGTTCCGTCCTGCATCGGAAAGACCGTTAGCCTGTGCAGCCCGGTCGAGTTCCGTAATGAATCCTGTAGGGATTGTCACTCCCACGCCAAAGGGTTTGAATGCTGCTTCAAAGTGCTGATCGCTCATCAATTTGGAAATGGCGTACTTGTCTCCCGCGCTGAGTGGCTGATTGGCCGCTCCCTGATAGCGTTCTATTTTCTGCTGCACGTCTGCGAGCCGATTATTCAACTGCCTTGTGCTCTCAATTTGGGCTGCGCTAGCTTTCGTGAAATTCTGGTAGCCTTTCGTAGCCGCATCAGAGCGAGTTGTCAAATAGTTCTCTTTAGTGGCAGGGTCAAATGCAAAGCCAGTTTCGGAGCCACCTTTGCCCATTAGTGGCTGTCCATCTGGCCCCGTTAAAACTTTTATTCCGCTCGGGTTTGTGGTTAGGTTAACTGGCGATTTTGGCGATTGATTGGATGGCGCTGCACCCTGAACCGCCTTTCTGGTTGTGCTCGTTTGTGGAACCTGTACAACAGTTGGTTGGCCGTTAATGGTGGCTTCCATCGTTTTCGTGCTGTTAGTTACAGTCGGAGTAAATGCGGCCTGACCTCTTAGCAGAGAACTGAATTGCTGAATTGGAATATTTTTTCCAACCAACTGCTGAGGCACCCCGTACTCTTTGGCGATCTCATCAGTGACTGTTACGCTTACCGGATTGCTACCAGGAACCAATTGAGGGTCGCCCCCATTAGCAGGCTGCGTATCGAACATGCCTACCCCGGCCACGGGTATATAGCGTTTCCCGATCATCTGGCCAGTAATCTTGGCGTTGGCTCCGATAGTCGCAACTTGAGTTTTTGTCTGGGAATCGAGATATGGTTTTGCCAGTGCGAATGGAACCTGCATACCATTCGGCAAAGTTACAAGCTGCATCTGCTGTTGCAATTTCTGTTGCGCAATACTGTTCTCTTGATCTGCCCTCTGTTTCTCAATATTTAATTTCTGTTGGTTCTGCTGTACCTGCACATCGGTAGGCATCCCCAGATGAGCCTTGGCCGCTTCGCCCATCTGGTAAAAGATGTTTGAGAGATAGCCTTTTACGCCTGTGAGTTGTGAACCCATCTGCTGAGGTTGTGACTGTGGCGGGGTTTGTAGCTGTGACGCGGGAGAAGGCTGGGGTTGCGCAGAGGTTTGGTCTGGCGCATCAGGCGTAGAATTGTTTGAGCTTGGCCCGGTATTAAACCGATTTGAACCGCTCAGGGCATCTGAAAGATTGTCGAGGATTCCCATTTAGTCGTACCATCCTGTGCTGTCACCGCCTACACCAATGCCAGAGGGAGAGTTAGGGTTTTTGTTTCCACTGCCCATCATCTTGCTTAGCCCGCCGAGAGATGCCCCGATCCCGCCTGTAGCGATAGACGCAACTCCACTGCCCAGCCCAGAACCAAGGCTCTTTGTGAATTGATTTAGGAATCCATTCTGCGATGCCTGCACGTACTGATTTAGCGCATTGTTTGCTCCTTGCCCAAACACTCCAATGTTTGAACCAAGCTGAGCACTCTGCCCCGCCGCCACAGAAGCCGCATTGAACTTATTGGTTAATGCCTGCTGAAGATCGGCAAGGTTGGTGCCAAGAATCCCCTGCGACTGACTGGAAGCCCTTGCACCTTGCAGCGCCTCAAGTCCTCTGGTTAGATCGCCGCCGCCCGGTGAATCTCCGCCTGCAACGCCTCGTGAGCGCAGAGAAGCCAGAACGCTTGAGCCTGCCTGGTTGAAGTTGGCGGAGTTCTGGTTTAGAAACTGACTCTGCATAATGGCCAACTGCTGAGGATCAAACCCGATGTTCCCAGACAGATACTTTCCGACTGATCCCATGATCTGATCGCGGATAGCTTTCTGCTGGTCAATCGCCTGCTGCTGTAAGTCGTTTTGACGGCGTAACTGATCCTTGCTTGTCCCCGTTCCACCTCCGCTCATGCCACACCTCCACGTTGCTTGATTCTGTAGTTGAGATTCGCTCGATTGTGCGATTCGCGGCGACACACAAGGCACAACCTAAAACTTCTTTTGCCCCATGTAACATTTGGCTGTGAAGGCAACTCATGGCCATTCCTGCAATGAGTTTTTGTTTGATTGGGATGCCTCCCCTTGTTGCACTTGTCAATCGCGTTATCTTGAGAGGTTCCCAAAAATAAGTGATCGGGATTAACGCAACATCTAACGTCGCACTTGTGGCATACCTGCATACCGTCAGGGATAGGGCCTTTGTGAATCAGAAACGAGGCGCGATGGGCTGTATATACAGACCTGTTAACCATAAAGTTTCCATAGCCTGTTCCGGTTAACACTGCATTCCAAAGCCAACATCCCGTATTTGGCTCTGGAGAAATCTTGTCCAAAAATCTCTCTATTACTTGTTGTTCCATTTAGATGGGTTTCACCTTTACTAGAAATCTGTCTGCTGGCCTGAGTCGTGCTCTTTCAAACTCTTCTTTCCATCCCGCACATAGCTTTGCCTGGTCCTCAGGAGCAAACTGAATAAATATGTCCTGCCCCAAAAGCCCTTGATCGGCAAAGTAGGAATGGAGTCTCTGATTCATCCGCGTTGTGGCTTTGTCGTTTGTCGAACGGAATACCGCAATGTCAGCGCGGAACATAAACGCTGAGACTCCTACAACCTGCCCGTCATCAATCGCTATCCATGCTTTCGCGAAGGCATGCAGGTTCCATTCCGTCTCGCCTTCTGGCAGGGTCAGTTCTCGTTTACAGAAATCATGCGCTGCCTTTTTAAGTTCAAAGTCAGCAGAATCGAAGGGAATAATGTGGACTCTCATTTTTAGTCGGAAGGAAGTTTTATGTTGTGGCTCAAGTAACCATTGGCCCAGAAGAGATGGCCGAATTTCATCTTTACCTGCACTTTGCTGCAATCGCGGATGAATGGATACCACTCGGTAATTTGGTCTTCACCGAATCTCGTAATCGCATAATCGCCCTTGGCAAACTGATCCATGCGCAGCTTCCATTTTTCCGCGTGATACAGAATGTGATCTGGAGTTCCTTCAAGCACTAAGCCACGTTTGGATTCAATGTGTATCCACTCCCTTTGCGGATGAATGCACTCTTTAATCTCACTTGGCCTGTAACTTCCCAAGGGTTCAATATGCGTTCCAAGCCTCACGCATGTTCCCGGCGAGCGAGTGGGAGGAGTAGTTGGCGGGCCTGCTGCGCTTGTTCCCCCTGCCGTGGGTTGAGTCCAGCTAATGTTTCCTAAAGGCTCTCTGCCTGCTAATGATTGAGCGGCCTGCCCTTGTAAAACCGTTGTATCTGAATCGGTTGAAGCGAAGGCAATCTGCGGTGTCCCCACCGTTCCCGGAGCAAACCCTATTCCACAAGCATTAAACGGCACCCAATAAGCAAGTGCCTGATACTTAACTGCGGGAGTCAGTCCGGTGATTGTGATGTTGTTTCCTGGTACGGTTGTGCTCGTACCGTTCAATCCTTGCCCTTGCGAATCAGGACGACGAATAAGAATCACTCTGCTGGTGTTTGTGCCATCCCAATAAATAACCGCAGAAGAATCAGACGGACACGCCACTGCAAACTGACCATCAACCACATTGGGCGACATGATGCCCTTAAAGTCGATACTGTTCCCGCTGGAAAGATTGATCTTTCCGCCAATCAATCCGCTGGATATGATCGGCGCGAACGTCATCGGCGCATACTGACCGCCGCCTGTGCGGTAGGGAACGACCTTTTCAATTCTGTCGAGTCGGGCCTCAAGGTTGCTCTTGTCCTCTCTGCCCATTGCCGGAGTTCCGCCCATGTTGTACACGTCCATTTACTTGTCCCCCTCTTTCAAAACGGGATTGATAATCAGCGTGTAGCAGGTAAAATTAGCGTCCACTGTGGGCCAGACAAATTTCGTTGCAACTCTTTCGGCGTAGGGTGATGATTCGGCCTGATAGATTTTCTTGACCAGATTCGTTCCCTGATTGCGTCTTACGGGATCGCTTGAATTCGCTGTGATTTCCTGAAATGCTGGGCTTCCGCTTGTGGGGTCTTCGTCAATCAGGTAATAGACGTTCTGGGCAGTGTGTGAATCCGTCTCAACTGCTACGCCTTTAAACTGTGAATCAGGCTCACCTAAGCGCAATAGGTTAACGATTCCAACCGGAGAATAGGCTGTGCCGCCATCGTTGTAAGAACTGGGATTCATTTTATACAGCTTGGCTTTTCCTAGCGCGCAGGTAAGGCTTACTGTGCTCGATGCGCTTTCCCCGGAAGTTAAACCCGATGCCCCGGCAGGCAGGACCTTCGGAGGGAGCCATTGCTGCGTGTCCATGTCATAGAGATAGAGTTTCCCGTTGGCTCCATCTAATAGGCAGAGCCAATGGAATCTGCCTTGAAGATGCATGGCCATGTACGCTTGAGAATGGTCAATATTTTTGATGTCGATGCGAATATCAAATCCGACTTCCTGCCCGTCCAGAAAGACTTGCGAAGCCGTATCGAGCCATGCAACAGAATTTCCCAGAGCTGCTGTGGCGTTGTGTGAAATCGCCCCGCGCCTATCAAGCAACCCGGAATAGATGAAGTTGTCTCTTTGTGTTCCTGAAATCTTCCACATCTTTGTTCTGGTAAAGATTGCTACTCCATCCGCTACAGGTCTTTGGCTGGTTACTTCCTGGGGCCATGAGTGGTTGTTTCCGTCAAGCCCTGATGGCCAGCATTCTTCCGGGACACCCCTTGCCGGGAGTTCTTCATCGCCAGAGAAGTAGGTTGTTGCATTCGCTGCGGAGAAGATTCTTCCGCTATAAGCACAGAGTTTTGAGCTTGGGGTTGGCGGGTCATTGGTCGTGGTTCCCGGTGCCGTGTTAATGGAAAGCGCGGTATCCGTCGTTGTGTCGTTGTGCGTGGTCGTAGTATTCGCAAAAGGACTCCCTGTAATCTCCTGCATTTCGGTTGGATCGGTCGATCCGCCGTCCGTGGTTCGGTAAACGTGGATCTGGTCTACCTGTGAATCTGTCGAAGCCGTAACGCCCACAACCACAGTTTTGTTAGTAACAATCCCTGTGCACGTCGAAAGATCAGACGCTGAAGATTCGTGCCCGGTCGTTGAGTTTCCATAAGTGCAGCGGTAATACCAACCTGAAAATGCGGAGATTCCTGTGCCTGTAGTGCTTATGGTCGGAACTGCTGAAGGTCTGACAATCCCCCAAAGCTGAGTTGAAGATCCCGAGCCGGAATACTTCCGCATGTCCGTGTTGTTGCCCATGTAGAGCGTGTCATTTGAGATAAGGAAATCAAAAGCAACAGACGTGGAAGATGTGAAGATAAGAACGTAATTTGTGTCTACTCCAACCTCGTACTTATAGACCTTTGAGAATCCCCCAGAGATGTCGTTGACAAAATGAATGAACCTGGCCCCGCCCCACTTTGCCCACCAGCCAGAGGCTTTTACGGCGGTAAAGGTGGTCGGGCTGGCCTCAATCGGGTCAGAGAATCCGGGTATCCTTTCCATTAACTGCTGGGCAGTCGTTAGAATGTTCTGCGATCCCAAAACGAAGTTCGCCCCATCGCTGGTGATGTCAGCGTAGGACTTGTAAGGGATATTTGTTTCTGTTATTTCGCGCTTCATTTAGCCGAATATGCGGGGCTGACCATCGTCACGCGATGGCCCAAGACTTCCACCTGAGGGGAAAATTACGTCCTCACCATCGCTGAAATCTTCTGCTTCTCTCATGCTTTGGAAGGCATCCATGAAAGATGCTTTCTGTCCGGTGTTAACTGCTCGCCCTTTGACAAACTGCGTAGTTCCGGCGCGTGGATCGTCTGTGAGTTCATAGAATTTCCAGCGCAATCCTTCAACAAATACCTGAAAGTAATGGTCTGGGGCAGCGAATGCCGTGGTCAGGTTCGAGCCTGTAATCTGTGTTGGCTGCTTCTGGAATTCGCCATTCAGTACCAATGTGGTACCGGAAGGAACGGCAGCGGGATAGTCCAGCCTGATTTTGTTGATCGTGGCTTCCCATGAGAAAAACCGGATAGTTTCCAGTCCGCCTTTGGTTACGAGTTCCACGCTCAAATCGTTCTTCTGATTCAGCCGTCTTGAGGCTGTCGGACTAACCGAAGTGTTCTGAATTTCAATCTTCGAGAAGCGGTAAAACGTGGTCAGGTCCGTGCCGCCCAGAGAGTAATCCTGTTGGCCATCCACCAATGTTATCTGTGTGAGAGCTTGCTTCGTCCAGTTCCACGGAAACGCTGTCCAGATAAAGGCGTTTACGATGTTGCAGGCGTATACCTGCATGGTGCTGGATGGCGCTTTGTGGTTTAGCGCCGTGGCCAAATTGATTGCATCTTGGGGATTAAACGTGGTTGACATAGTAGTTACCGCGAATGTTAGGCGATTGCGTTTTTAGGGAATTGAGAGGATGATGACTGGCCTATGAAAGTGTTCAATAGTTTGTCGCTTGTCGCCATAGGAGCAATTCTTACTTTTGCGGCCATGAAATACGGCAAGCCGCCTTCTGCTCCTGATTTAATGCCCGTTGCTCAGGCCGCTCCCGATACCGGACAAATTGGACGATTCCAAACCTTTAACAATCTCTCTGGTGTGGCGCTTGATACAAAGACTGGCCGACTGTGCCGAACTCACGATTGGCATATTCAGAAGCCGGGACATGGAGTTGTAACCGTCATCCCAAGCCCTTATGAGCACGAGCCGTTGTGCTACCAATAACCCCATTTATGCGCTCTCTGCCATATGAGCACAGCATTTATAACTGGCCTTGGAAACTACTCGGTTGGCTTTGGGAATTGATACAATCTTTTTGGTATGACCGCCGCCGACCGCGCCAACATTGAGAGGTTTAACAATGGAAACGATCATTTCTCATCCGTTTATTTCGGCTACTGTTTGTTTGTCGCTAGTCTTGGCCCTGTGTGCTTACGTTTGGATTGCCAGCGCCGGAATCAACGACTGTGACCGGGCCAAAGACATATAAAAAATTTCAGTGGTGCAAGATAGAGGCCGCTCATAAAACGACTATTTCGTGCTGTATCTCAATTCCTATCCCGTCGCCGTTGCCAAGCTGTCGGTCTTTCCGGTCGGCAATGCCGGGGAACTGCTATCACTTCCGGTAAGCCTGCGTTCTGCGCCGAGCATAAACACTTGGCGTAAGGAGAAGGGCGCTGGTCTTTCAACCCGCATAGTTGCAGCCAGCGCCTTTTTACTGGATTTCCTCAACAATCCACTGCGCCGGAGTCACCTGATCCGTATTGGCAACATTGAATGTGGCCTTAATCACAATCGCGTTCGCTGTGTTTTCCGCTGGGGCTATTCCAGCGACTATCGTGCTAGCTGTTCCAGTTGGCGTGAATTTACCGCTTGCGCGCTGGGCTGTGGTTGAAGCTGAATTATTCATCACAACTAATTCCATGCAACCGTTTCCAGTGACAGCAGAAGATGTGTTGATTGCCGCCGTTCCTCCAAAAGAGAGTTTGTAAGTTACGCTAGCTGTTCCGGTGCCATGCACATAGAAGCACGTGATCCTGACACCCTTTCCGGCTGCGAGTGTTCCCGCTGGCAGAGTGTATGTGTAAAGAGTTTTGTCGGTTCCATCTCCAGTAATCGCTCCTAATGTGCCTTGGGCGTTAAGTAGGGTTGTGTTATTTAAACTGTTGGCCTGAGTCAACGTGGAACCATAAAGAGCGGTGCTCCCCGCTGAAAATGGGCTGTTGAATCCGACTAGCTTGTTTGTTCCTGTTCCCGCGTCATTCAGTCCAGCGCTTGTGAAATTTACAAACCTGTTTCCTGTAATCCAGTAGCGGTCTGAAGTTCCGGCAACAATAAGAATGTTTTGGAACGGCTGATTAGCGGAACTCAATATTGTGGTGAAATCATTGTCTTGAATGGCGAAGTCCGTCATGTTCGCCGCAACTATGATGGAGTTGGAACCGCCATTTGTCGCAACGCTCGTATCGGCAATCCGGTTTCCGGTGATCCTGATATTTGTTCCACCAGAAAGAATGATGCCTTCATTCTGAAGGCCCACGAGTTTATTGTCCCTGATAGTGAGCGCCTTTACTCCGCTCACGTCATAGGCAACTTTGGAGGTGGCGCACTGGCATCCCTCAAAGTTAATGAGAATTCCCTGCGTGATGACAACGGCCTCTTTCGTAGTTCCTGATTCAAACGTGCAATCGGTAAACCTGATCCACTGCGGATCATTGCTCGTGCTGGTATTGTGGATCATCACGCATTGCGAATCACCCAAGCCCACCTGTACAAACTGGCAGTTCTCAAAATCAATCGTGTCGCAACCGCTATCCAAATCCACCATGAAACCGGAGAATGCGGCAGAGCCTTCAATGTTTACGTTATGGAATACCTCGCTCGTTACGGTTCCGCTGGCTACCCCGCCAAGCAGAATTCCAGTATGCCAGCTACCGCTCGAAGCGATTCCAAAGCCCATCGTTATATCAATGAACTTGTTTCCAGCCGAAGCTCCTGACAGGGAATCAATGATCGAAATGCCGTTGAAGGTTTTGTCAATTGTTATGTTTCCGAACGTCCCATTGCCACCCTTACAGCGGATTCCTGCTCCTCCTGTACGCGCAACGGAAGAAACTAGACTAACCCCATTTACAGAATTGAAATTAGCCGTAGTCTGGATAATATCGGCTGTTCCTGAGCTTGTCTGTAAAACCGTTGTTACCGGCCCCAATCCAACAATAGAGCTGCCATCGGCGGTCATGTTGATGCCGGGAGAACCTGCTAACTGCAAAGTCACATTTCCCAAGCGCAACTGGCACGCTTTATTCAGCGTGATTGTTGATGCAGATGTCTGCGCACCCGTTAAGGCTGTGGCATCGACAATGCCGCCCGGATTGCAAAGATAGATAAAGGATTGGAGAAAGTTTCCATGTTCTAGTCCAAGCCATTCCAATATCCAAGAGCGACGAAAAATAACGTGGTCATCAGGCGAACAAAGACCAAGCTTGGCGCATACTTTGTTGCGCAAAAAGTAATAGATAATCAGGAATAACACTGTCATTTAAAGGTCTCCAATCGCAGCTATTACTTTTGCTCCCATATCCGCGCCTGAGAACTGATCGGCATAACGGACTTGCTCAAAGCGATTGATGAAAAGATTAGTCCCTGAGGGCTGGACTATCGTTTGGCTTCCGCTGGGCAACTGCATTACTGCATTGGCAAAGCTGGCTCCTGTGGTCGTTGGAACCATTGCGCTCAAATCTGCCGATGCCCCAGAGATTGACCAATACCCTAAGTCCTGTATCAGCAGCAGGCCGTTAGAGCCAAAAAGTTGCGCTGAGTAGACTGTCCCGCTTGGAGTCAATTCATCATTGAACCAGATCGCCTGAGAGGTAATCTTGCCCGATGAATCCAGAGCAAGGAAAAGAGGCTGGTTTGTTACCTGCCCACCGCCGCTGGTAATCTCGGCATTCTGTGAAAGTTGAAGGCGCAAGAATCCATTGGCAACGACCGTGCCGGATGAGTTCTGAAAACCTACTGAGGTTGAAATGAGCTTACTGGGAGCCAATTAGTATCCTTTTGACTTCTTCTTTTTTGCCAATGCCTGAGCTAGCGGACTTGGCGCGAGCGTGGAATTTCCTGCCTGAGAGTTCTTAATTGCTATTGCTGCCAAGGCGCGCGGATTCGTGACAATCTGCCCTGATTGCTTTGGTCCTGCTGGAGTCTTGGGCCGCGAATTTAAGTTCTGATTCAGCATTACGCAGTCAGCAATTCGGCCTTGATTTTTCCATTGGGCAGAATCTCCGCTCAGGATCAAGCCGCCCTTGTTTCAGTTCTCGCAGATCGCGCACTGCACACGCGCCCAAAGAACAATCTTTGCAATCAGGAAATGACCGCATGTGAGCCATCAGCAGGGCTTCCGCCGTCAGGTTCTTGACGTTCTGCAAGGACATGCCGGATTTCAACTGCTCTTCTGAAACCTTGAACGGCGGGAACAACTTATTGCAGCGGATACACTGCGGACGGCAGCAGTTGTCATTGTTCACCTGCCCACGAAAAGCATGTTCCTGCTTGTAGACACCTTCCGCGTGTTTGATGTGAGAGCAGGCAAATTGAGTATGTCTTTTTACGCGCTCATCCTGGACAGCTTCTTTCACGCGACGCACGCGAGCTTCTGCCAGTTTCCGTTTCTTTTCGTCCAATGCTTCCTGCTCATCGGCGGGAAGTTTCTTGGTTTCCTGAATCGCCGTGGCGACTGCCGTGGCGACAAGCTGCTGAAGCATCTCAATCGTGAAATTCATGCCCTGAGGCTGTTCCATTGGTTCCTTCTCCCTTGGCTGAATGAGTCCAGCCGCTTCTAATTTTTCTCTGGTGGCTTGCTTCATTGAATACTGCTCCGTTTGCCAGTCAATACAGCCCAATACGCCGAATCACGGCTTGGCGGGCCAAACATAACTTCAACCTGTGATAGCGAAATCAGTCGGCGCTGGACTAACCGCATCAGAATTGTTCTGTAACCCTGCCTGAGAATCCCTACGTTCTCACCATCTTCTCCTGGATCTCGTTGCAAGGTAAATTCCGGCATGATGCCGATATGGAAACCGAACAGAAATTGTTTACCTTCGATGTATTCAAGGCTGATTGGGACCTGAAGATAAATCCCCATTTTCTCGGGATCGGCATGGGATTGCTCAAACCAGAATGACGGGTTAAGCTGCATCAATCGCTGAATGAATACGTCGCTGTGAAGCGGCATACCGATTGCTTCATCTGGGTTCGTGCGTGAGCGTCCATTGTCCAGCGCTACACATTGGGTTTTCTTCTGCTCCGCGTCGGCAAACAGAGCATCTTGAAAGTCTTTTTTGTAGCCTGCGCGGTCTTTGTCATGACGCTCTTGTGGTGAAAGATTGGAGCTGACTGAATTAACAGCCAGCTCCCTATCCACTGAGGCAGGTAAATCAAGAATCAGGGCCATTTAGGTAAGCAATCCTGATCCTGTGGGCATCGCAAACAACGTCAAGCTGAAAGTAAAGCTCGGCGTTGTGGCCGCG
>Ga0105240_10001115_pt1 | contig 47291 bp, 46 predicted proteins | sample KBSC54metaG_FD_80426 | JGI IMG/M metagenome (GOLD analysis project Ga0105240, IMG submission 80426) | Corn rhizosphere microbial communities from Kellogg Biological Station, Michigan, USA - KBS C5-4 metaG | ecosystem: Host-associated > Plants > Roots > Rhizosphere > Soil | place: Michigan, USA... | reverse complement strand
TGCGAGAGCGAACCCAAACCCACAGCCCCCAGACCACCGATTTGCGAGAACGAACCCAAACCCACAATCCCCAGACCACCGATTTGCGAGAGCGAACCCAAACCCACAGCCCCGACGCGGCATTTTACACGCACGAACCCAAACCCGCCCAGCCAAACCCACCCCCCCAAGCCGTATTCCGCTTTTCTTTGGCATCTGATATAGTGCTTTTATCCCAGCGCACGAGCGAAAGGAAGGTTTCCCCGTGAGTTCGAAAAAAGATCCCACCAAACCATCAGGTTTTTCCAGACGTGGATTTATTCAAGGCATCGGTATCGGCGGCAGCGCCCTCACCACCGGCGTCCTTGAGAAGGAAGCGCTCGCCGCCCCGCCCCCTGTGGCCGGCCCCGGCCTCGCCTCCATCACACTCAGCATCAACGGCAAATCTCAGAAGGTCGAAGTCGAGCCCAGGGAAACCCTCCTGGACACCCTGCGCAACCACCTCGATATGACCGCCGCCAAGCGCGTTTGCGACCGCGGCACCTGTGGCGCTTGCACTGTGACCATCAATAATAGGGTCGTCTATAGCTGCACCGTGCTCGCCATCGACGCTCAGGGCAAAGACATTCAAACACTGGAAGGAATCGGAGCGCATCCCATCGTGCAGGCCTTCGTCAATAACGACGCGCAGCAGTGCGGCTATTGCACCCCGGGCTTCGTCATGGCCTCCAAGTCCTTCCTCGATCATCACCCAAACCCCACTTATGAGGACGTCAAGCGCGGCCTGAGCGGCAATCTCTGCCGCTGCGGTACCTACGTCGGTGTCCGCAAAGCCGTTCTGGAAGCTGCTGGCAAATTGAAGGGAGGTAAGAATGCCTAATTACAATTGGCCGCCGATGGACCAACGCCGCGTCATCGGTAAACCCACCAACCGTCTCGATGGCGTCGCGAAAGCGAGCGGTAAAGCGAAGTATTCTTCGGATCTCAATCCTCCAGGTCTTTTGCAAGCCGTCTTCCTCACCTCGCCGCACGCTCACGCGCGAGTGAAGAGTGTGGACGTGAGCGCAGCCAAGGCAATGAAAGGCGTCACCGCGGTACGCGTCATCTCGGCGCCCGGAACGGAAATTCAATGGGCGGGCACCGAAATCGCCGTGGTCGCGGCCGAGACCGAACCAATCGCGCGCGACGCCGTGCGAGCCATCAAAGTCGATTACGAAGTTCTTCCGCACGTCGTTCAGGAAAGCGATCTGGCCAAGGTCGGAACCCGCGCCAAAGCGGCGGGCGAACAGGTGACGGGCGATCCCGACCAGGCATTCAAAGACGCCGAAGCGGTTTCCGACGGCGAATACGGAATTCCGGTCATCACCCACTGCTGTCTCGAGCCGCACGGCCAGGTGATCGAATGGAAGGGTGACAAGATCAACTTCTGGCCATCCACGCAAGCCGTCTCTGTAATCGGCGGCGATCTAGGAAAGGCCCTCGAAGTTCCGGCCGCCAATATTCACGTGCGCATGGACTACGTGGGCGGCGGCTTCGGCAGCAAATTCGCCTCCGATCGCTGGGGCATCGAAGCGGCCCGCCTCTCGAAGGAGAGCGGCGGCCGCCCGGTGAAACTCTACCTCGACCGGGCAACCGAACTCACCATCGCCGGCGTCCGTCCTTCCACCTACGCGAAGATCAAAATCGGCGGAAAGAAAGACGGCACAATCACAGCCTGGGATTCGAAGACCTGGGCCAGCGGCGGTTTCGGCGGCGGCGGTATGCCTCCGTTCCCGTACGTCTTCACTAAGATTCCAAATTTCCGGCTGAACCATTCCGCGGTGTCGCTCAACTGCGGAGGGGCACGCGCCTGGCGTGCGCCGAACAATCCGCAAGCGTCATTCGTGACCTGTTCGGCCATCGACGATTTCGCCGCGAAAATCGGCAAAGATCCGCTCGAAGTTTTCCTCAAGAACACCGGCCTTTCGGTGCGCGCGGAAGCTTATAACCGTCAGCTCGCGAAAGCCGCCGACATGATCGATTGGAAGAAGAACTGGCATGCACGCGGCGATAGCGGCAGCGGCAACATCAAACGCGGCCTCGGCCTTGGCGTGGGAACGTGGAATGGTCTCGGCCACGCCAGTCACGCCCGCACCACGATCCATCCCGACGGTTCCGTCGAAGTCGAGCTCGGAAGTCAGGACCTCGGCACTGGAACCCGTACCGTCATTGGGATGGTGGCGGCCGAAACGCTCGGCCTTCCACTCAGCGCAATCAAAGTGAAGATCGGCGACAACGAATATCCGGTTTCCGGACCCTCCGGCGGATCGACAACGGTCGGCGGTGTTTCGGCTTCCGTCCGCAAAGCCACTGTCAACGCACTCGACAAACTGCTCGAGCAGGTTGGGCCTTCGTTGAATGTCCCGGTGGACCAACTGGAAGCAGTCGACGGCCGCATCCGCGCCAAGACGAATCCGGACAAAGCGCTCAGTTGGCAGCAAGCATGCCAAAAGCTCGGCGTCAACAGCATCACCCAGGAAGGCGAGAACGACCCGAAACGGAATGAAGGATTGAACGCAGGCGGAGTCGCCGGTGTCCAGATGGCCGATGTCTCGGTCGACACCGAAACCGGCATCGTCCGCATGAACAAGCTGGTTGCCGTCCAGGATATCGGTCTGGTCGTCAATCCGAAAACAGCGGAAAGCCAGATCCTCGGCGCCTGCATCATGAGCTGCTGCGCGGCTCTGATGGAAGAGCGCGTGATGGATCGGGTGACCGGCCGCGTGCTCAACGCCGACATGGAGTTCTACAAGCTCGCCGGCATCAATGATATCGGCGAAATTGAAGTTCACCTCGATATCACACCGGAAAACGACAAGCGTGGCATCATTGGTCTCGGCGAACCTTGCGCCGTACCGGGCGTCGCTGCCATCGCCAATGCGGTGGCCAACGCGATTGGAGTACGAGTGCCTAACGTGCCGGTGCTGCCCGACCGGATATTGGCCGCTCTCAACAGCAGGAGGAACGCGTAATGCAAGCCTTCGAATACGCAAGTCCAAAGTCTCTGAAAGAAGCCACGGCGCTGCTCGGCGCCAGTTGGGCCGACGCTCAGGTGTTGGCCGGTGGAACCGACATCATCAGTCTGATGAAGGAAGACATCGAGTCGCCGAAACGCGTGGTCAACATCAAGGACATCAAGGAACTCGGCGGAATCGGCAAGAACGGCGGCGGCATTCGAATCGGCGCTACCGTAACCATCGAAGATCTCATGACGAACGCAGCCGTTCGCTCCGAATTCCCTTCCCTCACCGAAGCTGCTCACGGCATTGCCAGTCAGCAGATTCGCAATATGGGAACCATCGGCGGCGATCTCTGCCAGCGTCCGCGCTGCTGGTATTTTCGCGACGGCCACGGCCTTCTCGGTATGCGAGAAGGCAAGAGCCTCATTCCGGACGGCGAGAATCGTTATCACGCCATTTTCCCGGCGGGCGACGCTTACTTCGTCAGCGCGTCCAGCTTCGGACCGGCGTTGATCGCACTCGGCGCTCGAGTGAAACTGGTTTCCGGCACAGGGAGCCGCGAAGTGGAGGTCGAGAAGTTCTTCCTCGCTCCAACCAACGCGGCCGAGCGGGAAATCGATCTCAAGCCGAATGAGATTCTGACCGAGATCCTCATTCCGGCACAAAGAGGCGCGAAAAATGCCACTTACGAAGTGCGCCACCGCGAAGCCATCGATTGGCCGTTGGCGACAGCGTCGGTGGCTCTGGGTCCGAAACCGAAAATCGTCCTGGGGCACGTCGGACCCACGCCGTACGTAGCAACTTCCGCGGCCAACATGATCGCCGGCAAGAAAATCACCGACGACCTGGCCGAACAGGCAGGTGCAGCCGCCGTGGCGGATGCGAAGCCGCTGAGCCAGAACGCTTACAAGGTTCAACTCGCGAAAGTGGCGGTTAAACGAGCGCTGCTGGCGGCGGGAGGCAAAGCGTAGCGTATGGAACCCGCAGGACTCACGCGGCCGGATGACGATCGGTGCATCCATCTCCGCTGGAAGGGCATGTTTATCGATACGGTTTGGGATCCTTCGATTCCCCGCAGTAACGATCGCCTTTTCTGGTGTCACAAAACAACCAACTGCCTCGGCAAAGATGGCAAGCTTGTAGACGAATACGAATGTCACGAAGGGAGGGCCTGTTACCAGGCCCTCTGATCGCCTACCACGCTGGACATGTCCGTGTAGATCGAAGCCGCCGTGGTCAATGTCGGCGAATGACAGGAAGCGCATCCGATGCTGCTGAAGAGCAGTTGACCATTCTTCTCGGAAGGGGAGGAAGTGGTTGGGACGGGCGCTGCCGACATGCGCATGAAGCCGGCGAAATTCGGCAGGTCGGAGGAGATCGAGGGTATCCCGCCGACTCCGACGAATTCGTGTGATCCTCAGGCATTGCGTTATACACGCAACCGGGAACGACGGCCCTCGCCCACTGCGGGGGGGCGCGGCTCTTCTTGCTTCTAGATGTAGTTGGCTCGCACCCGCCGCTGCCCGCTGGAGAAACGGCCACGAGATTAGTACCCACACGAACTAAGTACTATTTTCTTGGGTCGCTGATGTTGCAAAGAATGCAAGTAAAATCGCCGTTAAGAGCAGTTAAGTCGGATAGTCAATCACCAGTGGGGCTGTTTTAAGAAGGAAGGGACGGCCCTCGCAACGAAGGGCCGCCACTCGAGGCAGTCGCTTAGCTGTTCTTCTTGCTGTGGCCGCCGTTGCGATGGCCGTGGGAGCCTTTGCTATGACCGCCGGAGCTCTTCGACTTGGAAGCGGCGAACGACGTCGCTGGGATCAACAGTAAAGTTGCCAGGAAAACCACCAGAAAGATGTTCATCAATGAACTCCTGGTTGCTAGTGGAAGATTGGCTGCTTTTTTCTCATAGGATTTGGATTAAACTATTATTTAGGAGACCTGAAGGATGAAGAAGCTCATTGCATCTGTTTCTCTGGCTGCGACCACACTGTTCGGCGCCAGTCTGACGCCGTTACATTCCACTGTCCAGGGTGACTACGTAGAAGCCCGAACCGCCGACGTTTACACCGGACCCTGCTTCGCTAATTCGGAAGTGGATCTGGTCGGCAACCTGGCCGTGTTCGGGTGGAAAATCAACAAGGGTGACTGGCAGGGCGTGAAGCTCGATGGCCTTTCCGTAGTCGGCGTGGTGAAAGCCAGCGGCACACTCGGATATCTCCTTCGCTCGCCGTTCCCGGCCAATTCGGTTTTGATCGTCGACGAGCGCGCCACCCCCGCGCAGCGTCTGGCACTGAGGGGCTTTGCGGAGCGCATGGGCGGCGAACTGCTGCAGAACATCGTGAGCGTCGACTCCGCACCAATCGAGTTCACGCTGCAGAATGATTCTATCCACTCAGCCACCGCGAAGTTGACCGCCGGAACTCTGGCCACTGTCGAAACCCGTGCGATGGCGGAACGCGATCAGCTCTGCCATAACGAAGAGACCTGGTATCCGCCGTTGACCAAACTCGATCACGCGATGCCGGCTTACACGCTGGCGAATACATTCGCCGGTAAGGAACTCGGAACCACCTGGAGTATGCCCGATAAACGCAGCTCGTTCGTCGGCAACTTCCATTTCAGCGAATAACATCCCTCATAGATTGGGCAAAAGCCGCCGGGACTTTCCGAGTCCAGGCGGCTTTTTGTTTTAATCTGGAGTCGATGCCCTCAGTCAAAGCAAGGCCGCGTCCGGAGACATGGACCGAGCGCCGATCGACCATACGCCACCGCGTGTCGAAGCCATTCTACTGGCTCGAATGGTACTGGGAGTGGGTCGCTTTCGCTCTCAGCAACTGGGTCTTCCTGGAGGTCCTCGAGTATGCGGGCAGGCTCTCAGTCCTGGTCGCGGTGATCTTCTACGTAGTCGAATGGCCCGACCGCCAAAAGCAGAAGCATTACCAGGCGTGGCAGGTGATCAACACGGCCCAGGGCAAGGGCGGCAGCGGCGGCAGAATTGAGGCTCTTCACGAATTGAATGAGGATCGAGTTCCGCTGGTGGGCGTCAATGTTTCCGGCGCGGCGTTGATGGGCGTCGGCCTGGAGAGGGCCGATTTGCATCGCTCGACGTTCGAAGGCGCGGACCTTCGGAATTGCAATCTTCGCTCCGCGAACCTTGAGTACGCCGATTTGAGCCAGGCGAATCTTCGCGGCGGCGACCTGCGCAAAGCGGACCTTGCGAACGCCGACCTCAGCGACGCCGACGTCAACGGAGCCGACTTCGCCGGCGCCGATCTGTCCGGAGCGAACCTCGGTAACACCGACCTGCGGAATTGCGATCTGCGCGACATCAAATGGAAAGACATCACGAGCTTCAAACAGGCCAATATCTACCGCGTCAAGAATCCGCCGCCGGGGTTCATCGAAACCGCGACCCAGGGCGGCGCCGTCTCAATCGAGTCCGACGAGGCCTGGCTGAAGATGATCACCAAACCCTGAGTCTTAGGCGAGCGCCGCTTTACAATACTCGAAGCACTTCCGGACTTCTTCGACGGTATCCGCGCCCTTGTATTCGTACTCGATGTTGGCCGGAATCGCATACCTCTTCGTCTTCAACTCCTGCAGCACTTCCTTGATCGGCGTATCGCCCTGGCCGAACGGCATGTTGGCTCCATGATCCTTCTTCCGGTCCTTGATGTGGAGCGTAAGAATGTCCTTGTGCATTTTTTCGAGATATGTCACGGGATCGCCGCCGGCGGCAACGAAGTGACCGATATCGAGGTTGATCTTGATATTCGGATTGCCTTCCATCGCCTTCTCAAACCGATCGATGGTTGAAAATTCATCGGGATTCTTCACGTTGTCATGGCCGTGCATTGCGACCAATACGTCGTGCTTCGCGGCCAGATCGTTGATGCGTTTCGCCTGGCTTACTTTCGACGACGCAGTGATGTATCTTGTCCCAAGTGTCTTCGCCATCTCCATGCCCAGCTCAATTTCAGCGTCCGTGTGCTGCGGGCCGAAGCTGTAGTTCAGCGCATAGATTTTTACGCCGGCGGCGTCGAACTTCTTCTTCACCTCTTTCATCTGGTTGAGCGTGTCAGGCGAATTGCGCCACTTCTTAACGTCCTCCGGCGATGAGCCCTTGGGCGGTTCAATATGGCCCTGGTACAGTTCCGTATAGCTGAAACCGATGTCGGTCATGGCTTTCAACGCTTCGTCTATTCCGCGATCGCGAAAGCTGTAGCTCTGGACGCCAATCATGACGCCGTGCACTTTCGAGTTGGGCTTGGCTAGCAGACTGGCCGCCGGCGCCGCGGCCATTGCGATCTTCGCGAAATCTCTTCGGGTATACATTATTTCTCCTTCTAAAAACATGCCATCATATCAGATTGCCCGCATTCGTCCTGGTAATCTTTGGAGCGCTCTTCACCCTGGCCGCCGCATATTCGCTCGGGCGCGCCTCCGTTTGGAAGTGGAACACGTCTGCTTCCGTGACGTTGGCCGTCGGGGCGGCGTTGCTCAGCACTCTCATCTTCTTTCTTCGGCTGGCCGGTTACGCGTGGCCTCGGTACATGTTCACATTGGGGATAGCGTGCATGGCTCCGCTCCCGTGGCTCGGTATGGGCACGATCGTGCGATGGAAACCTCACTGGCTAATCACCATCATTCTGGCCCTCAATGGCCTTTACTACGCTGTACACTCGCTGGCGCCGGAGATTCAAGCCGACCCGAATGTCTATCACCTCACGCCCGCCGTCGACGCGCTGCACACCGGCGGATTTCCTGAACAAATCAGTTTTTACGAGCGCCTCCCGCAAGGTATGGAGGATCTCTTCGCCATGGCTTATGCCTTTGGAGGACCGTCGTCCGCGAAACTGGTTCACTTCGCATTTCTTCTGCTCAGCATCCCGCTCCTGATTCAACTCGGCCGGCGGTTCCAGATACCGGATGAGCTGTCCGCGATCGCCGCGGCCATCTACTTCGTTACCCCCGTGGCCGGAGTAAGCGGAACGGCTGCGTTCAACGACGCCGCTCTTACAGTCTTCAGCATAGCGGCCATCCTCCTGGTGCTGGATGAAACTGCGCCACCAGTGCTCACCGGAATCGTCGCCGGATTCTGCTACGCGATCAAGCCGACCGGCGGGCTCGTCGCACTTCTTTGCTTAGCCTACTTGCTCAAACAGCGAAATTGGCGGGCAGTGCTTTGGTTCTGCGCCGGAAGTATTGCAATGGTTGCACCATGGCTCGTGCGGAACGCCGTTGAGATCGGCAATCCCTTCGCGCCTTTGGCAAACAGCTTCTTCCCCAACCCCTATTTCCACATCTCGAGCGAGCAGTACTACACGAATTACCTGCGGAACTACGGCAACGTGCCTTGGAGAGAGTTTCCGTATCAACTTTGTATCGCCGGCGAGAAGCTGCAGGGCTTGCTCGGTCCATTGTTCCTGCTTGCGCCTGTGGCACTGTTTGCGCTACGCAGGCATTGCGGCCGTATTGCTCTCGGCCTCTCGCTTTTTCTGTCCATTCCCTGGCTGCTGAATGCCGGAACTCGTTTCCTGATGCCGGGGATTCCCTTCGTGGCGCTGGCGATGGTATTGGCAATTCCCCGCCCCGCCGCCTACGCTTTGCTGTTGGCGCACGCCGTCACTTGCACGCCTCCGCTTGTCGAGCTCTATGCACCCAACGCCTGGCGGCTGCGCGGGTTTCCCATTCGGGCCGCTCTGCGAATGGAATCGGAGCCCGGCTATTTGCAACGTGTCTCCTGGGATTATCGCGTCGCCAAAATGATTGAGGACCACACCGCTCCCGGCGATCGCATTCTCGATCTTTATGGCGCGCAACGCGCATTCATCGATCGGACCGTGATCACCAGCTATCAGTCTGCACTCGGCGACACCTTTGCAGCCAGTCTCGATGCTGCCTCCTACGTAGACCACGGCGCTCTCTACGATCACAAAGCGATATTCCCGGAGCAACCAATCAGCGCGGTGCGGATTCGCAATACTCTCAGTGCACCGCGCACTTGGAGCATCGCCGATATCGAACTTTTCCGTCACGGCGCGAAGCTTGCGGCCGGCCGCCGGTGGGCACTCGACGCCTGGCCGAACGTCTGGGACGCACCGCTCGCCTTCGACCAGAACGTGACTTCCCGCTGGTCGACGTGGGAACAGGTTCGCGCCGGAATGTTCTTCGAAGTCGAGTTCGATTGCCCGCAAACACTGACTGGGATTAACGTCATAAGCCCTGGAGAAGACCGCCGCCTCTCGACACAAATCTATATCCAACACCTGGATGAAACCTGGACCGAACTGAACTCGGCATGGACGGCACGGCCATCCGTCAATCTGCGGAAGGCGGCCACGCACTACATCCGGCGCTCCGGGATTCATTACATCGTGGTCATCGTAAACAACCAGGGCGCGGGAATGCTGGGGAAAATGCTGGCCGATCAACCCGGAGACTGGGGCCTCGAACGAGTAGCCAACGAGGACAATGTCTACTTGCTGCGAATACTTTGAGTCCTCGTTGATACAATCTCTTTTCATGTCCAAAACAGTCGTCACTTTCGGTGAGATCATGCTGCGCCTAGCCCCTCCGGGCTTCGAGCGCTTCCTGCAGTCGCCACAGTTCCTGGCTACTTTCGGCGGTGGCGAAGCCAATGTCGCGGTTGCGGTTTCCGGCTTCGGTCTGCCGGCGCGGTATGTCACGGTCATTCCACCGAACAATGCAATTTCAGACGCCTTTGTTGGCGAACTCCGCCGGTTCGGAGTCGATCCGTCTTTGATCGTGCGCGGCAAAGGACGCTTCGGCGTCTATTTTGTCGAAACGGGCGCGAATCAACGCCCCTCGAAAGTGCTTTATGATCGCGAGGGCAGCGCCATCGCACTGGCCAAACCGGGCGACATCGATTTCGCCAACGCCTTCCAAGGCGCCGGCTGGTTTCATATCACCGGGATCACACCGGCCATCAGCCAGAGCGCGGCCGACCTGGCGATGGAGAGCGTGCGCGTGGCCCGCGAGAAGGGCCTCACCGTCTCCTGCGATCTCAACTACCGGAAGAATCTTTGGAAATACGGCAAGACCGCGAAGGAAGTGATGAGCCAACTCATCGGTTTCGTGGACGTCTGCATCGCCAACGAAGAAGATTGCCAGATGGCGCTCGGTATCGAGACCGAGGCCGACGTTCACTCGGGCACGCTCGAGCACGAGCAATATCACAAACTCACGGACAAAGTTCTCGCCGCGTACCCCAACCTGAAGACGATCGCCATTACGCTGCGCGAGTCGAGAAGCGCTTCGAATAATGGCTGGTCCGCCTGTCTCAATGACCGCAAGCAGTTCCTGGTGAGCCGGCATTACGATATCACCAACATCGTCGATCGCGTGGGCGGAGGCGACTGCTTTGCCGCCGGGATCATCTACGGTCTTCTCGCGTTCGGCTCGCCCCAGGATGCCCTGGAATTCGCCGTCGCTGCCTCGTGCCTGAAGCACTCGATTCCGGGCGATTTCAACCGCTTCAGTACAGAGGAAGTGCAGCAGTTGATCAAAGGCGGCGGGTCCGGCCGCGTACAGCGATAACTGGCCTATAATTAGTCGAGGTGCTTCTCGCCATGTTTCGTCGTCACGGCTTGGTTCTTTTGCTGCCGGCGCTCGTATTTGCTCAGACCGCCGAGGCGCCCGTCACTCCCGCCAAGGAGCAGAAGCCGTTCAGCGTCCAGGTGAACGAAGTCATTGTGCCGGTGACGGTCACCGATGAAAAGGGCAAGTTCGTTACCAATCTCGAGCAAAAAGATTTCCACGTGTTCGACGGCGGCGAGGAACAGAAAATCCAGTTCTTCTCGCGCGAACGGAATCAGCCGGTGGTGATCGGGTTCATCATCGATACCAGCAACAATAGCCGCATGCACTGGAAGAACTACCAGGAATCGGCTATGGAACTGGTGTGGAATCTCCTGCCGAACGCGGACAACAAGAAGTTCAGCGGCTATCTGATTTCCTACTCGAATGAAGCCGAGCTGCTGGTGAACACCACCAACGATTCCGAGAAGATCGTCGAGAAATTGCGTAAGCTCAAGCCCGGCGGCGGAGCGGCGCTTTACGACTCGATCTACATGGCCTGCACCAAGCATGCGCTGGTGAAAGGGGAACCGGTCGAACCGCGCCGCATTATCATCATCATCGGCGACGGGAACGACAGCGCGAGCAAGAAGGGTCTGGACGAGGTATTGGAAATCGCGCAACGGAACCTGGTGACGATCTACGGAATCAGCACCGTAGCCTACGGGTTTGCAAACGAGGGCGACAAGAACCTGGTTCGCCTGGCCGAAGAAACGGGCGGACGCGTCGAATACCCGCTCCAGAATGTCTACAAAGATGTCTCGGGCTACCTGGAAACCCCGTCGGACGAAGGGAATTACGCCTACAAAGTCGGTACCGGCGGCTACGCGTCAGCGGTCGCGCAAGGGATGTTCCGGGCGATTAATAACGTCGCCGGCGAGGTGACCACGCAGTACATCATGCGCTACACGCCGACGATTGAAAACGAGAAGAGAAGGGATAAGATTTTCCGGCCGATCAAAGTGAAGGTGGATCTTCCAAATGTGACGTTGCGCTTCCGGAAAGGATACTACCCGAATACCCCTTAGAGCCACGAATGAACACGGATGAACACGCATAAAAACAAAAATTCTTATTCGTGTTCATCCGTGTTCATTCGTGGCCGATAAGTAGATCCTAGTTTATGCCAGCGACCGGGCAATACTTGATTGTGCAGGCGGCTCTGCCGGACTTGGCGCCGGAGAACGTTGGTGTGTTGTTGCTTGATCCTGCTAGCAATCAGCTTTACATGCGCTTTCGCCGCGACTGGCGGGATATGGCCGATCCCGAGGATGCGGAGGTGCTGGAGAAATTGGCTGGCGACCTTGGCGACAAAGCCTCTGAGATGGGTGGGGACCAACTGCTTCGTTGGCTCGAGGAGAATGTATCGAATACTGTTCGCGTGAGCGATCGGGAGAGCGTGCTGGTGGATTCTTATGACGTCTCCGCAGACCGTTTGTATCGCCGCGAAGTTTCTCCGAAGGTCCTGGCTTTTCGCACGCACCTTCCGAAATATAGCTTGCGCGCCGCGGCTGGAAAGTTCGGCGAACATATGGAAGTGGAAGCCGAAGAGTGGGAGGAAGTCCCGGCTGATTTGCGGCTTACCGAAGACATGTTTGTCGCTCATGTCGTTGGACGTTCGATGGAACCCCGCATCCCCAATGGCAGCCTTTGCGTGTTTCGTGGAAACGTTGTGGGTTCGCGCAACGGCCGGCTGGTTCTGGTGATGCACTATGGCGAGACCGGTGAGAATCGCTTCACTATCAAACGGTACCGGAGTGTGAAGCGAGAGACCGAAGAGGGCGGTTGGGCTCACGACAAAATCATCCTCGAACCGCTGAATCCGGAGTTCGAAGCCTGGGAATTGGAAGAAGACTCACCTATCAAGGTTGTCGGCGAGTTTGTTTGCCTTCTCAGCTTGCCGTAAGTGACGCCGGTCGTGCGCGGCCACTACGGCGAACGCCATCGCCAGAGTCGGTTGAAACAACCCTGATACCGGTGAGATTACCTTTTGTTTCAGATCGAGATCGTCGGCCCGCTCCACTTGCAGCACCAGCCGGTCATGCGTATGTTCCCATACGGCCAGCAGTTCTTCGCGCGGCGTTGAGTTCAGCGGCAGGAACGGTTCCGGCGCCTTGATCTTCCACGTCGCGGGCGGCTCCAGCATGCGCAGGAAGAGGCGCTCCAGCAGTCCGTACCGGTATTTTCCCTTCGCACCCAGTTCCTGGTCCACCGCTTTGTGAATGGTCTTCTCAATGGCTCGAATGTATTGGCCGTTGGCGATGTTCAAGTGCGAGAAGCACTCGCCCACCGACCATTTCAGCGGGCCGGCGCGTTTCTTCAGCCTCACTTCGTCAACGCGCTGCAGCAGAGTGCTCCCTTGCTCTTTCGCCTCCCGCAATTGCCGCCGGAGATCCTCGATCTCAGGACGCATGGTTCACTATGGGTTCGGCGCGCACCGGAAAGTTGACCGACCGCGCGATGAAACACATCTCGTGCGCTTTGTTGTGGATCTCTGTTGCTTCTTCCACACGGGCTGCATCAGCAATGGTCACCCGCGGGTGTAGAACAACTTCCGTGAACTGCCCTGCCCCGTCGTCGTTCTCCACCATGGCGCCCGTAGCGGCATCGGAATACCCGGTGATCACAATTCCGGCATCCGCACAGAGATGCAGCACCCACAGCATATGGCAGGTGGACAACGAGGCCACCAGCAATTCCTCGGGAGTGTAGCGGGATGGGTCTCCACGAAACGCCGCGTCGGAAGACCCATGGATGACATCGGTCTTGCCGCTGATCGAGATCTCGTGATCGCGCTTGTAGGCCCTGTAATCGGAGGTACCGGTCCCCATGTTACCGGTCCACTTGGTTTCTACGCGATAATCGTGGGTCTTCAACGCACTATTGTAACGGCAGCAGAACCGTGTTGCTGTCTTGCCCGTTCACATTCACCCGCAGATTTACCGTCGTGCCCGCCGGCAGGTTGGCGATCTTCAGATTTGCCGAGGTGACCCCCACCATCCCAGGCGTAGCCACGACGGAAACCGGATTCAGTTGCTGCGTGTCGGCTGCGAAGACAACCGTCGGATCCGCAAGGGTGTAAACGGGCGTCGGAGGTATCGCAAAGCCGTCCGCCGGCTGAGTCGTATATGGCCCAAAGCCTGTGCCGTAGATCGTGATGGTCTCATTCGCTTTGGCCGGACTATCCGGCGTTACCAACGTCCCGTCTGCATGGACAGCCATCACGTAGTTGTTCGTATTGTTGTATGACGAGCTGAATATTCCGGGTGCATTCCGTACTACCGTCATCGGCGCGCTGATATCCGGATACCCTGTCACCTTCACCGTCAGCGTATAACTTCCGGGCCCAACATCGCTCGGAAGCAGCGCGTTGATCTGCGCAGGCGAGACAAACACCAACGGAAGGAAACGATCGCCCAGCAGCACCACGACATCTCCCAGCGTCTGCGCCAGCGGGCTGGCCGGGCCAACCTGAGTCGTGGTCGAAAGACTCTGTCCGAAGATCGTGATCAAGGAACCAGCCGCGACTCCCGGGGCTGGAATCGTGCCCGCGGCGCTCGTCACGCCTGCCGGCGATATATACGGCACCTTGTCAAACAGCGCTCGAACGATGTGGAACGTGTCCATCTTCAACGTCCCGGATCGAAAACCGCCGCTCATATCGCCATCCCAGTGGTTGAACTTGTAGCCCGGCCTGGCCGCGGCTGTGAGACTAACCACCGTACCAGCCGGATAGAATCCATCCGTACTTGCCGGGCTCACCTGGATATCCGCACTGCCATCCGGATCCATCGATGCGATCAGCCTGTTCGAAATACTATAGTTCACGTTCACTGTCTGCGAATCCTGATTGAATGTCACAGATCTGGCCGCCCCTGCGGAAGCATCCTGCCAACCCGCGAAATCGTACCGGCTGGTATCGGAAATTGGGATGCTCGACGGCACCGTGACCTGCGCAGAGGTTCCTGCCGCTCGGTCGATCGAGCAGGGAACAGCGCAGTTCTGACCGTCCACCGTTACGGTGATCCCAGGCGCCGTACTTCCTATCACGACCCGGTTCAGGATTTGGTAATTCGCCACAAACCTGGTATCGCCCGCGACCGTCACGCTCTGCGCAGCCGGTCCGCCGTTCGACCAGTTTTGAAATAAGTACTTCCGGCCCTTGGCATCAGTTGCCTGCGTCGGCGCCGAGAAATTGTAGGTACCGCCCACTGGCCAGATGAAATTATAAGTGGGCCAGTTGGTGCGCCCGTCGACAGTCAAAGCCAAAGGCAGTGGATTGGTGATGAAGCTGACATGCGCGCCAGGGACAAACTTGGCCGTGATCGTGTCGATCACATTACCGGTGTTTGCCGTGTAAACGGTATTTTGCCCGCCGCCGATGCTCCACGAATCGAATATCCACGCGTGGCCGGTGGAATCCGTCTGCGGCGAATTAGCACTCAGCAGATGCTGCGAACCGACCGCAAAATCGAACTCGCCCCGGCAAAGAGCACTCTGATTTACTACGGAGGGAAAAGGTACCAGTGACGAAATGGTTTCATCGCTAGGGCACGGGTTGGCGGATGGGGTCGAAACGTCCGACCGGTCCACCAGAACGTGCAACGCCAGAACCGGCGAGGTAAAAAAGCGGACGCGTTTAGCGGGGGCGAATTGAACCGCCAGTGTCACTGCCGACCGCAAGTTGTAACTGCCGACGAACGAGGCTTGCGAGTTCCCGTCCACGTTATACCCGGTAAATACGTAGCCTGGGAAAGGAAATGCATTCAAGGTGACGGCGCCGGCGGGGACGAAAATCTGCGACGTACCCCAGTAACACGTTCCGGCAACATAAACCACGCCCACTCTGTACTGCGGAGGGGGCAGATCTCCGGGAGCGCCGGACGTTCCGCAGGTGGCGTTGGCGATCGGAGAACTTGAGTTGAACATCACCAGATTGATGCGGTAGTTCACCGTCACGGTAGCAATGTAGCTGGTTATCTTCGGATCGGCCGTCACCGTCTGGTTCACGCCGCCGGAACCGCCCAGGGTCGCACCATTCGCGGTCCAGCCGCCGAACGAGTATTGAATGCTATTGTCCTGATTAGAGAAGATCGTCGGCGACAGGTTGCCCAAGAAGCTGATCTGATGCGTGCTGCCCTGTGGCCAGTTGAATGTTTGGGCGGTGGTATAACGCGTTCCGTCTACGCTGAAAGGAGGACCAGCCGGATTAGTGCCAATCTGGATGCCGCTGATGGTACTCTGCGCCGTGAGCGCACTTGCAAAAAGGGCGAATACAAGTGAAAAAGAGGCCAGTCGATTCATTCTATGAATTCCTAAGTCCGCGCACAGTACCGTGTTACAGGTTCAACGGGTTAATCGTCAGGCGAACTCGCAAGCTTTAGCCAAGCGATGGTACTTTTTGGCTCGAAGGTTGGGTTGCGGCGCTTCAGCGCCAATTCCAGCTACAATATCGATGGAGCTTCTGCCGTGTACAAGCACCTGTTTACGATCGCCCTTGCTGTGCCAGCGTTCCTGCTGGCCGCCTCCGGAAAACGCCTCATCGGGGTCGGACAAATGGGAAACGATGTCGTCGACATCGCCGCGACCGTGCTCGAAGACCGCCAATCCTGCACCGAAGCTATCGGTTCCGATCCTGGCATGGACATTATCGTGGTGAAACTACGATTCCACGTCAAAGGCGATAACAAGATTTCTCTCTGGAAGGACGATTTCACGCTGCTTTCCGGCAAGGATGGGCAACGCAGCCAGCCATTGGCTCCCAGCGAGATCGCCGGGCACATGTCTCTGATCGTCACCGAAAATGGAGTCCGCAGCGCGTCGGGCCCCAGTCACAGGCCAAGTTTTGGCGGCATCGGGCTGGGTGGCCAGATGGGTGGCGTGGGAAACTCCGCACCCGCCACGCAAGCTGAGGCTAAGATCGAAGACAAATCGCAAGAGCCTGAAAATCCCGTGCTTGCGGTCCTGAAGGAGAAGGCCATCCCGGAAAAAGAGGTCACGGACTCCGAAGAAGGACTCCTTTACTTCCTGCTCGACGGAAAGCCTCCCAAGCCAAAGGAACTCACCTTGATCTACAAGAGCAGCGGTGGCCGGGTTTTGTTGGATTTTAAATGAAAATTGCCGAACTGGATACCCCAGCGCTCCTGATTGACCTCGATATTATGGAGCGCAATCTAAATAGTATGGCTGCCTACACCAAGGCGCACGGTTTGCGTCTCCGGCCTCATACCAAGACGCACAAGATTCCGGCATTAGCGCGCCGTCAGATGGACCTCGGGGCTGCCGGAATCACCGTGGCCAAGGTTGGAGAGGCCGAGGTGATGGTGTCGTCGTCGCCCGGCGAATTGCTGGTCGCTTATCCGGTCATCGGCGAGAAAAAGCTCCACCGGCTGATGGACGTTGCCAAACGTACGAATCTCACCGTATCGCTCGACAGCGTGGAAGCGGCGCAAGGGCTCTCCGAAGCCGCGCGTAGTGCTCGGGTCAAGGTCGGGGTGCTGGTTGAAATCGATGCCGGACTCGGCCGTGTCGGCGTCGCTCCGGGCTCACAGGTCATCTCGCTCGCGCAGGCAATAGACCGCCTGGCGAACCTGGAATTCCGCGGAATCGCGTTTTATCCAGGGCATATCAAGCTCATGAATGACCAGGGGCACGCGGAACTGGAGCGTCTGGGCGACCTGCTAGGTGCGGTGATCGGAGACCTGAAATCCGCCGGATTTGCCGTGCAGATCGTAAGCGGCGGGTCTACTCCGACCATGCATTACCTGCATGAAGTACGGCATATGAACGAAGCGCGTCCCGGGACTTACATCTTCAATGATCGCAATACGATCCTAAGCGAGGCCTGCACGCTGGCGGATTGCGCCGCTTCCATTCTGCTGACGGTTGTTTCCACCGCGGTACCCGGCCAAATGATCATTGATGGCGGGTCGAAGACATTCTCCTCCGATCGCGCCAGCGCCCCAGGATTCGGCTATCTGGTAGAGGCGCCCGAAGCGGTGTTCGAAAAGATGAACGAAGAGCACGGTTACGTAGATCTGAAGGCGGTTTCGAAGACGTTCAAGGTGGGCGAACGAGTGAGGATGATACCGAACCACGTGTGCGTGGCTGTGAACCTGCATGAGCAGATTTACGGCATCAGGGGCGACAACGTGGAAGAAACGTGGAAGGTTGAAGCGAGAGGCAAGCTACAGTAAGCCCTGCCTCTCTAAAAATCGTACTTTGATGGATGCGTTAGTCGGCAGCGGGTTTGACGGAATCGATCGTTACGGTGTCGCCTTCAAGCGTACCCGTCACGACGACTTTCTGGCCAAGATAATCCATGACCTTCGAAGCGTCCGCGATTTTGATCACTTTACCGTCGGTGACAAAAACCGGCGCTGACCCTTTCTTAACGCAACCAGTAACGCACTTGATGTCGGCAGCGGACCCAGCGACATGCTTGGCACCGCAGCCAGATTCAGAAATCGCGCCTTTCCACTCGCCGGCAAAAGCGCTGATGGCGAAGAGAGATGCAACTACCATTAATTTTTTCATGCTGGAGATCCTCCTAAGGATTTCAATACCCGCGACGACAACTCGGGAACCGATGACTATACAGACTATACCCGATAGAGAAGTACCATGCAACCGGGTTTATTGCTCCACAAATGCCGACTGAGGTACTGGAACCGTTGGCATAGGCCGATCGACCGCGTGCACGACAGCCTTGGGGACGGCGAGGAATATTCCCGCCACGCGATTCTCAGCCGATTTGCGCTCTCCGCGCTGCTGCTGTAGCTCCCATTGCATAGAGGGATAGTCCGGATCGGACTCCGGCATTCCCTGTAGGACACACTGAGCCCGATCGAGTGCACCCCTGGATTCATCGGTCCAAAGGAGGAAATTGAAATACTCGTGGCGGTAATCCGAATTCCCTGGCGCCAGCTCTACGGCCCGAGCCAAAGACAAGCGGGCTTTGGACAATATCCGGTTGCCAAGTAGAGGGCCGGTCAAGTCTCCGGCCAGAGCGTACGATTTGCCTCGCCAGTAATACGCGCCTGCGTCGTTCGGGTCCGCCTTGACTGCTTTGTCAAAATGCCCCGCCGCTTTCCGGTAATCCCCTGCGTTGTAGGAACTCCGGCCCGCCAGAACCTCATTGAGAGACTCGGCTCCCTGTCCCGCAAGGGCGAATATAAATAGAAACATTGGCGCGAATTTGAATCTTGTCATACGAAACTCCCAGAGCCTTTAAACTCAAGAGATGCGAGTGCTGTCCAGGAAGGTTCCTGAAACTTTCTGAAGCACGGGGGTGCACACTCTGCATCCAAACGCTATGAGCGGTTTCTTCCGGGCCCCACGTTGGGTTACGTAGTTTATCCAAAGATGGATGCGCATGTGGACGTGTCGAGATCGGCATTTTCTAGAAAGCTCTAAGACCACGGAGGATCAGAATGACAGCTGTTATTAAGAAGAGAGTTGAAGTGTGGGCGATGGTTTGCGTCATCGCCGCGATGGTGATTGGCGTTGCCGGCTGCACGCGCACCACCGCAGCGGGCGGTCCGCCTCCTCCGCCCGACGTGGAAGTCGTCCCAGTGGAGCAGAAGGATGTCCCTATCTTCCGCGAGTGGATCGGCACGTTGGACGGAATGGTAAATGCGGCGATCAAGGCTCAGGTAACCGGCTACCTGCTGACACAAAACTACACCGAAGGTTCCTTCGTTAGAAAGGGTCAACTGCTGTTTCAGATTGATCCCCGTCCATTTCAGGCAGCACTCGAACAGGCGCAGGGACAACTGGCCCAAGCCACTGGACAGGTAGCACAGGCAAAAGCCCAAGTGGCACAAGCGAAGGCGCAGCTCACCGTGGCCGAAGCGAATCAGCGCAAAACCCAACTTGACGAAGAGAAGTACGCGCCGCTCGCGAAGCAACAGGCCGTCACACAACAGGATCTCGACAACGCCACGCAAAATAATCTAGCGGCGAAGGCGCAGATTGAAGCAGCCAAGGCTCAGGTAACCACGTCGATGGCTCAGATTGAAGTGGCCAATGCAGGAGTTGAGGCTGCGAAGGCGGCGGTTGAGACCGCCAAGGTCAATCTTGAATTCACGCGCCTCACATCGCCAATCGATGGCGTGGCCGGGATCGCTCTGGTACAGGTCGGTAACCTGGTGAGTCCGGCGGGCAACCCCATCACCACGGTTTCCACGCTTGATCCCATCAAGGCCCAATTCACGGTCAGCGAAACGGAATACTTGAACTTCGGCAAAGTCACGTCGAATGGCCTGAAACAAATGGATCTGGAATTGATTTTGGCCGACGGTTCCGTATATCCGCGCAAGGGGAAGTTCTCGTTTGCCGATCGCCAGGTGAACCCGAACACCGGTTCCATCCTGTTGGTTGGGCTGTTTCCGAACCCTGGGGGCGTCCTTCGCCCTGGACAATATGGCAGGGTTCGAGCAGCGGTGGGGGTCCGAAAAGGCGCGTTACTCGTGCCGCAGCGCGCTGTGACCGAACTGCAGGGAAGCTACCAGGTGGCGACGGTCGACCGCACGAACAAAATCGCCATTCAGACGGTGCAGGTTGGTGATCGTATCGGCACCGACTGGCTGATTACCGAGGGCCTGAAACCGGGCGACCGCGTAGTGGCCGAGGGTGTCCAGAAGGTTGGCCCGGGCCTGCAGGTCAATCCGAAAGGAAAGTAATCGAAATGTCAAAATTCTTTATCAACCGGCCCATCGTGGCCATGGTGATCTCCATTCTTATGGTCATCGTCGGCCTGGTCACCATCTTCAGCCTGCCGATCGCCCAGTTCCCCGCTATCGCTCCTCCGGAAGTTCAGATACAGGCGAACTACGTTGGAGCCGACGCTCAGACGGTCGAGCAATCGGTTGCCACGCCGATCGAACAGCAGATGAGCGGCGTGGACAATCTGAACTACATGTATTCGCTGAACGCCGCCAATGGGCAGATGACGATGGTCGTCGATTTCGACGTGAAGACCGATCCGAATACCGATCTGATCCTCACCCAGATGCGCGAGACGCAAGCCGCTTCGCAGCTTCCAACAGACGTGACGAATTACGGCGTCACGGTTCAAAAGTCGGTCACGGCTCCGCTCATGGTCATCGGTCTCTATTCACCGCATGGCACCTATAATGCGGACTTTCTGGCCAACTATTCCTACATCAACCTGAACGATCAGCTCACGCGCATACCGGGAATCGGCAACGTGCAGGTATTCGGAGCCGGCCAGTATGCGATGCGCCTCTGGGTGAAGCCCGACCAGTTGGCCAAACTCGGAATCACGGTCCCGGATATCGTCAGCGCCATTCAGGCGCAAAACACGGTAAACCCGGTAGGCCAGGTGGGCGGCGCGCCCGTTCCGAAGGGCCAGGAATTCACGTATTCGGTCCGCGCCCAGGGACGGCTGACGTCACCCGAACAGTTTGAACAAATCGTGCTCCGCGAGAACCCGGATGGGGGCGTGGTCCGCCTAAAGGACGTAGCCCGCGCCGAATTGGGCTCGCAGGACTATTCGATTGTCGGCCGTCTGAATGGAAAGCCGAGCGCCATTCTGGCCCTATATCAATTGCCCGGAACGAACGCGGTAGACGCGGCGGCGGGCGCCAGGAAATTGATGGCTGAAGTGAAGAAACGTTTTCCGCAAGACATGGATTACGTCGTCTCGCTCGACACCACGCGCTCGGTATCGCAAGGCATCAAGGAAATTGTCAAAACTCTGTCGATCGCGATCCTGCTGGTCACGCTGGTGGTTTATATTTTCCTGCAGGGCTGGCGCGCCACACTGATTCCACTCCTGGCGGTGCCCGTCTCGCTGATTGGTACGTTTGTATTCTTCCCGGCATTCGGTTTCTCCATCAATACGCTGTCGCTATTCGGCCTTGTGCTGGCCATCGGACTGGTAGTCGACGATGCCATCGTCGTGGTGGAGGCCGTCGAACGGCATATCGAACATGGGCTTGCTCCCAAAGAGGCTGCCTTCCGCGCGATGGAAGAGATCTCAGGTCCCGTGATCGGAATCGCCCTCGTACTTTCCGCGGTGTTTATACCGACAGCCTTCATACCCGGCATCACCGGGCGGCTCTATCAGCAATTTGCGGTTACCATCGCGATCTCGGTCATCCTTTCAGCCTTCAACGCGCTGACCTTGAGTCCGGCGCTCTCCGCGCTCCTGCTGCGACCGAGAGAGGAAAGGACCGGTCTGCTGCAAAAGTTCTTCAACTGGTTTAACCGTGTATTCGGGCGCGCCACAGACGGATATATTCGCTGGTCGTCGGCGCTCATGCGAAAGAGTGTGGTTGCACTCGTGGCACTGGTCGTTATTGGCGGCGCTGCCTTTTTCGTGAGTGGCAAAGTGCCTACCAGCTTCTTACCGGATGAGGACCAGGGATATTTCTTCCTGCACCTCCAGCTTCCCAATGCAGCCTCGATCCAACGCACCAACGAAGTTGCCACGAAAATTGAGAACATTCTCGCTAACACGCCTGGTGTCAAATACACCACCACCGTGGCCGGGTTCAGTCTGCTCAGTTTCGTTCGGACCAGTTACAACGGATTGTTCTTTGTCACGCTGAAAGATTGGGACGAGCGCAAGAGCCGGGATGAACAGTATCAGGAGATTTTGCAGCACGTCAATCGCGAACTCTCGAAACTCCCCGACGGCTTCGCGCTGAGTTTCTCCCCGCCTGCTATCCCTGGCGTCGGGACCTCCGGCGGATTCACGTTCGTGCTGGAAGACCGCGCAGGCAAAGATGTTCAATTTCTCTCGGACAACCTGGATAAGTTCCTCGGCGCAGCGCGCAAGCGCCCGGAGATCGGCGGCCTGGTAAGCACCTTTCTTCCCAGTGTCCCGCAACAGTTTGCCGAAGTCGACAGGGACAAAGTACTCAAGCAGGGTGTTCCGCTAAGCGACGTTTACCGGACCATCCAGGCTTTCATGGGCGGACAGTTCATCAACTACTTCAACCGATTCGGCCGGCAGTGGCAGGTCTACATCGAGGCCGAAGGCGACTACCGGAAAAATCTCGACAGCCTCGGCCAGTTCTACGTACGAACCAGCCACGGCGAAATGGTTCCGCTTTCCTCTCTGGTGAAATTTGAGTCGCGGCCCGGTCCTGAGTTCACCATGCGCTACAACCTGTACCGGTCGGCTCAAATTATCGGCGGCGCAGCGCCCGGCTATAGTTCGGCGCAGGCGATGAAGGCCCTCGAGGAAACGTTCGCAGAAACGATGCCGCGCGAAATGGGCTATGACTACATGGGCATGTCCTACCAGGAGAAGAAGGCCGCTGAAGGTATCCCCTCGTCCGTCATCTTCGCCTTTTCCATACTGTTCGTATTCCTCATTCTGGCGGCGTTGTATGAAAGCTGGTCGTTGCCGTTCAGCGTTCTGCTGAGCACGCCAGTGGCAGTATTCGGCGCATTCGGAGTTTTGTGGCTGCGCCGCTTCGTCTTGAGCTTCTTCTATCCCGCGTACATGATTCAAATCGAAGATGACGTTTACTCGCAGATCGGATTGGTAATGCTCATCGGTTTGGCCGCAAAGAACGCGATTCTGATCGTGGAGTTCGCCAAGGACAAATACGAGCAAGGCATGAGCCTGGTGGATGCCGCGCTCGAAGGCGCAAGATTGCGTCTTCGCCCAATCCTGATGACCTCATTCGCGTTCATCCTCGGATGCGTTCCGTTGTGGACCGCCACCGGCGCGGGTGCAGTGGGCCGCCAAATCATGGGGACCACGGTGATCGGTGGAATGCTTGCCGCCAGCGCGATCGGTATCTTCTTCATTCCGGCAATTTTCTACCTGGTAGAGAAAATATCCGGCGCCGGCAAAGAAAAAGCGCCTTCGATTCTCCCGCAAATGCCCAGACCGGCGGAGGGAGACTGAAAATGAGATACCGTCTGACAGTTATCTTCGCTGCTTCGATTTTCCTTGCCGGTTGCATGATGGGCCCGAACTATCAGCGTCCGATGGTCCAGACTCCGCAAAGCTTCCGTGCGCCCGATCCGCTGCCGCCGCAACAATCCGCGTCGCTGGCCGACTTGAAATGGTGGGAAGTTTTCCAGGACGAGAAATTGCAGGAGTTGGTGCGCACCGCGCTCGCGCAGAATTATGATTTGCGGGAGGCAGTGGCCAGAGTTGAGGCAGCGCGCGCGAATCTCGGCATCACGCGGTCGAACCAGTTTCCAAACGTGGACGCCGGCGGAGCGGTGAATCTCACGCGATTGTCGCGGAACGGATCTCTTCCGCTTTCCAAGAGCTTTGTGCCATCGCAGAATCGAAATTGGGGAGAGGCATCGCTCAATCTGCTCTCATTTGAGTTCGATCTCTGGGGCCGCCTGCGGCGCGCCACAGAGGCCGCTCGTGCCAATCTTCTCAGCTCGGAGGAGAATCGAAAGGCGGTCATCACCACGCTCGTAAGCGATGTGGCGACCGCTTATTTCCACCTGCGTGAGTTGGACTACGAACTGGAAATCTCGCGCCGCACCCTGGAAACGCGGCGAGAGTCGCTGCGCCTGACCCAATCCAAACAAACCGGCGGAGTCGCGACGCTACTGGATCTACGCCAGGCCGAACAATTGGTCTACACAGCGTCGGAGACGATTCCGGCGATCCAACAGGAAATCGAGCAGACCGAGAATCAGATCACATTGCTGTTGGGGAAAAATCCTGGCGAAGTGATACGAGGACTCGATCTGACTGCCCAGCGGATGCCGCCCGACGTGCCAACGGGTCTGCCTTCAACGCTTCTCGAACGCCGTCCCGACATACGGGCCGCGGAGGAAAACCTGAAAGCAGCGAATGCCGAAATTGGAGTTGCTAAAGCGGCGTATTTTCCGCAACTGAGCCTCACCGGGCTACTCGGCGGCCAAAGCTCACAATTGTCCAGTCTGTTCAGCGGACCTTCTAATGTGTATAATTTCGTGCCGCAAGTCACTCAACCGATTTTCACGGCGGGACGTCTCAAGTCGAACGTGAGACTAAACGAAGCACAGCGGGATAGCGCTCTCGCGCAGTACGAGAAGTCCATTCAGACGGCGTTTACCGAGGTCTCCAACGCGCTCATCGCACGGCAGCGCGTACGGGAAAGCCGCGTAGAGCAGGAGGCGCTGGTGGTGGCGCTGACGGATCGCACGCGGCTCGCGTATTTGCGTTACCGCGGAGGCGTCGACACGCAGCTCAACGCTCTGGATTCCGATCGCGACCTGTTTCAAGCGCAGCTTTCGCTGTCGCAGATCAGGCTGAACGAACTCCTCAGCGTAGTGCAACTGTATAAGGCGCTCGGAGGCGGCTGGCAGCAGTAGCATCTTAAGATATGTAACAGTTCCGGGGTGGAACGTATCCCATCTCTGTGATACGTATTCGCCTGTTTCTTCTATTGCTATTTCCGGCCTTTTTGGCTGCACAGGGAGCAAACCTCCCGGCATATATCGGCTCGACGATGAGCGCTCCGCCTTTCGCTACCGGTGAGAAGTTCGACTTCCGGATCACGCAATCATTTGGATTCCGTGGAGTCGCGGGAGCGGCATTCGGAGGGCTCGTCGGCCAGGCTACCAATACACCATCCGAGTGGGGTCAAGGCGTCAGCGGCTATGCCACGAGATTCGCCTCCGGTTTCGGATCGAATCTCGCGCGGCAATCCATGGCATTCGCGCTTGAGACTGCTCTGCACGAAGACTCGCGCTATTTTCCGAGCACAGAGAAGGATTTCAAATCTAGAATCAAAAACGTTCTGCTGCAGAGTGTCGTGACTCGCACCGATTCCGGAGGTGGACGCTTCGCCTATTCCCGAATCGCCAGCGCATTCGGTGCTGGACAACTGGTGAACACTTGGTCTCCGAACAGTAATTCGACTGTTCAGGACGGCCTCGTCCGGGGACTCATTACCCTGGGCGGGGATGCCGGTTTCAATTTCCTGCAGGAGTTCGTTCCCTTCCTGCGTCCGAAATCGCTGAAACGCTAACCCCGCCGAAGATTCACCCGGCGCTCGCGATAGTATAGTGCCACTGAATGAGCGCAACTTGGCCGCAAAACTATAATCCTCTCGGAAACGTTTTCCTCTCCACTCTCACGGCCGCAATTCCTGCCGTAACTCTGTTCTATCTCCTGGCCGTCAGAAGAATTCCGGCCTGGAAAGCCGCCGTGTACGCGTTCGTGGTGGCCATTATCATCGCTTTGACTATCTTTCGGATGCCGCCGCAAATGGTGGCCGGCGCGGTGGCGAACGGGCTGGTCTACGGTTGGCTTCGAATTGCCTGGGTCGTGGTCGCGGCCGTCTTCGTCTATGAAGTCACGGTGGAATCGGGCCAGTTCGAGATCCTCAAACAATCCATCGGAGCGATCTCCGACGACCCGCGTTTGTTGGTCCTCCTCATCGCCTTCGCTTTTGGCGCGCTGCTCGAAGGCGCCGGCGGCGGCGGCGCTCCGGTAGCGGTGACGGGCGCCATGATGATCGGCCTCGGCTTTCCTCCGTTCCAAACGGCGATGCTCTGCCTGATCGCCAACTCGGCCCCTGTGGCCTTCGGCGGACTCGGCAATCCGATTCGCACGCTGGTCGCAGTCACCGGCCTGCCCGAAGCGGACTTCAGCGCCATGATCGGGCGCATCCTTCCGATCACCACGCTGTTCCTGCCGTTCTGGCTCGTCCGCGTCATGGCCAACACGCGCGACACTCTCGCCGTGTGGCCCGGACTGCTGCTCTGCGGCGTGGCGTTCGGCTCCATCCAGTTTTTCTGGTCGAACTTCATGGATGCCGCTCTGGTCGATATCGTCGGCGGCATCGGAACACTGCTGATCCTTGCAGTGTTCTTCGGAAAGGTTTGGAGACCGAAGACACTCTGGCAATTTCCGGATTGGGAAATGCCCGCCCGGCGCACGGATATTCCCAAACTCACCTTCGGAAAAGTGTTGTTGGCGTGGTCGCCATTCCTTCTCCTGGCTGTCTTCGTTGTTGTCTGGGGACTTCCCGGCGTAGCTCCATGGCTGGACAAATTCTCCATCAAACAGCCGATTCCAGGACTGCACTTGCAAGTGATCCGGATGGCCCCCGCTGTGGTGAAGCCATATGCCGAGCCCGCCATTTTCGATTTCGCGTGGCTTTCCACGGTAGGCACCGGGACCTTTTTCGCCGGTCTGATCGCTGGCCCAATGTTAGGGCTTTCTCTCAAACGGACGATCAAAGTCTTCTTCTATGCCACCTATCGCCTGCGGTTCAGCGTCGCGGCGATCATGGCGATGCTGAGTCTGGGCTATCTCACACGCTACTGCGGAATGGACGCGACGCTAGGCCTGGCGCTAGCTCACACAGGTGTGATGTTTCCATTATTTGGCACGCTCATCGGATGGCTCGGAGTCGCCCTCAGCGGCACCGACGCCGGCTCTAACGCGTTATTCGGCAGTCTGCAGGTGATTACGGCTAACAAGCTCGGACTCAGCCCGATCCTGATGGGCGCGGCCAACAGCGCCGGCGGCGTGATGGGGAAGATGATGGCCGCACAGTCGCTCGTCATTGCGTGCGCCGCCACGGGTCAGGACGGCAAGGAAGGGCTGCTGGTTCGCGCGGTTGTGAAACACAGCATTGTTCTGGCGCTGCTGGTCGGTATCATTGTGCTGCTGTACGCGTACGTATTCCCCGGAGCCATCCCGAGCGGACATCACTATTGGTAAAAGCAGCAGTCACCTGCGCCATTTCTCCATCACATCCTCCACGCGGCCGCGAACGCGCTCCCGCGCACCCAGGCGGTCGACTCTGCCCATGAGCAGCTCGTCGTAATTCGTATGACGATGACGCACTGCCGCTTGCACCGCGAGCTCGATTGCCTCGTCTTCCGACGCGCGGCCCGCGGCGGAGCGGCCCACCCGGCCACTTCCGCGCTCCGCAGTGTGCTGCGCGATATGATGCGCTTCCGCCGGCGGACACCCTGGAAACAGAGCGCAGATACGGTCAGCCATACGGGCAGCTAGGTCAACGTCTTCCTGCGTCCGTCGTTCCGCACCACGCTCGCGGCGGGCAGCGCGTTGCTCTTCGTCGCTCAGGCACTCCGCCTCGGCTTTTTCCAGAGCGGCTTCCTCAACCAGAAGTCCCTGGCGTTCATACCGCTTTCGCGTCCGGCTGAAGCGGATCACCACCGCCGACAACGCGCTGTGTTTCTTCGCCCGCCGTGTCAAAGCCGCATCGCCTCGAGGGAGATAGACGAGGTGGCCAAGGTCCGCACAGTCCATGCAAAACGGTTTTCCTTGCTCCATCGTGAGAAAGCTGCCGCGAGGTAGCGTCTCTCCGCAGTTCGCACATTGCGACTCGCGGAGAATGTCAAAGGCAGTGATTTCTTTCTCCGGACTCGGTGCCGTCATAATTATTTTCTAGCACTGGTCGATTCCCGCCGGCAAGGCCGTTTGCACGCTTCCCGAATGCCCCGCGTCATACCTATTTACGGGGCTTTTGAGCCCGTAAGGAGTCTTATGCCCGCTCGTGCTCTGATCGGTTTAGCCGTACTCGCGCTCGCCGGTTCCGCCCATGCCGCCGACCCTCCGCCTGTGCTCCGAATCCTTTCCGAGCATATTCGCGCTTCCATTCCTCAACGGGACTTGGAGCAGGTTCGCGCGGAATATGCGGCCGCCCAACGCGGCGCTGGAATCGCGCCCCCATCCATCGCACTCGCATCGCTCTCAGGCAGTCCGGAATTGTGGCGAACGGAATTTCACCCATCATTTGCCGCGATGGAAGATGCTATCAACACGATGGCGCAGTCGGGCACATTGCAGCAAATCGACGCGCGCGCCGGCGAGTTGATCGATGATCGCCACACGTTCATCGCTATTTATCGTGAAGGACTCAGCCTTCAAACCCAGCAGGCACTCGCCGTGCTGCCCAGAGCTCGCTTTATGCTGATCCGCAAGGTGGAGGTTCAGACAGGACGCGAACGCGACTTCGCGCAGAGCTTCCGTGCGTTGCTGGCCGCCAGCGACCGGGCCGGTCTCGATCAACCGGTTCTGGCATATCAAATCTTCTCCGGCGGTTCGCGCAGCACATATCTTTTTCTACAACCGCTCCGCAGTCTCGCCACCGTAGATACCATGATGCCGGACATCGGAAAAACCTACGAATCGCTCGGCGCAGAGGGTGCTTCAAAACTTCACGCCACGCTAACGGACACTGTATTGAGCGATGAGCGATTGCTGTTCCGGGTCGCGCCTGCACTCAGCGTTCCGCCCAAGGAATTCGTGGATACCGATCACGACTTTTGGGCGCCGGGGCAGGTCAATAACTAGCCGCACCGTGGAGAATTCAGAACGTAACTCCTAACAACAGATCCACCTGATTTTGATTTTGAGTGAAGCAGAGGATCGACATTCCGATCCGCCCCCAACGCGTATACCTGATCTCACGTGAGATGTGTAGCAGCCAAGCTCGGATATTCGCCCCTACGCCCACGACCGCCCCATGGCTGGAGCGGTTATCAAGGGTCACAGAGGTGGACCCGGTCGAGCGGCGAGGCTCACCGTTGTCAAAAACTTCCACCATACTGCTGGAAACGCCGCTGATGCGCCGAAACGATACGCCTCCATCGATGAACGAACTTAGGACCGGCAGATGGAGGATGCGGAATTTTCCAACAATAGGGAACTCCCGGGAGTTAGCCGTCGTTCGCGTATGGACAAATGCGAAGACGCTGTTTTCTTGCAGCTCATTGAAGCCCACTCGCCGGTAAAGTCCATCAAACTCCACGCTGAACCCGTGCCACAATTTGAGCTCTACGGCCGGCCCAACCGTATAACGGCGTGTCCCTGAAGTTGATCCCTCTCCGAAGCCGATGTGGAAGAACGATCTGTTTCAAACGCCTCCGAAAGCGGACACCGGCTTTGCTCCGAACTCGAAGCGTTGGCCGAAAGAAACCAGTGAGACCAACGTGGCAAAAACCAGGAATCGTACGGGCACTCATTCTATAAGACCTTGGTACGCCGGAGCCAACTACATCAGCGAACGTTTATTTTCCGGAAAGCGCTTTACCGCAGCAGATCCAGAATCGCCGTCAACTCACGCCGGATAAAACTCACGTCGGGAGCAGGACTCGGAAACAACTCGCCTTGCGGCACCTTGCTCGCCACCGGTTTCTGCACCGTTGCTTTGGCCTTCGGATCAAGCGCCTTTCGGGCCCCCACGATGGTGAAACACTTGTCGTAGAGCAACCGCTTGATTTCCAAAACCAGCTCGACATCTTTGCGGCGGTACAACCGGTGGCCGGTGCCCGACTTCTTCGGCGAAATCATCGGAAACTCGGTTTCCCAATAGCGCAAGACGTACGGCTGCACACCCGCCAGGCGGCTTACTTCGCCGATCCGGAAATACAGCTTGTCCGGAATCTCCTGCTTTCCCGTTTTGTCATCTACAACTGGAATAGGGACTTGCACGCTAATATCGAATGTACGACTCTAAGAAGCAAAACTCAAGGTCCTTTCAGCTAAACTTCTATCTGAATGATGCTTCGACGTTTCTTGTTGTTCACAATGCTGGCCGGCCCCGCAACGTTCGCCGCGGATGCGCCGCAAAACCTCCGGCTATTCCTTCTGATCGGACAATCGAACATGGCTGGGCGCGGAGCGATAGAGCCGCAGGACCGCGAGCCCATCCCGCGCGTATTGATGCTCAACAAGGCCATGGAATGGGTGCCCGCTATCGACCCTATGCACTTCGATAAACCCGAGGTAATCGGCGTCGGCATCGGCCGCTCGTTCGCCAGGTTACTGGCACAGCAGAATCCATCCGTTACCGTCGGCCTCATTCCCGCGGCCTTCGGCGGCACTTCGCTCGAAGAATGGAAACCCGGTGACAAGTTGTACAAAAATGCTGTGGAGCGCACGAAGTTTGCATTGAAGTCCGGAAAGCTAAGCGGCATCCTGTGGCACCAGGGCGAGGCGGATTCCAACGACGAAGCCAAGGCGCGCTCTTATCGGGAACGCTGGACGAGCTTTATTCAAACGTTGCGCGAAGATCTAGGCGCGCCCGATGTGCCGGTAGTAGTCGGCGAACTCGGCGAGTATCTCAAGAGTCCGTACTCGAAAATCGTCAATGAGCAACTCGCGCTCATTCCGTTAAGCGTGACGCACACGGCCTTCGTATCTTCCGCTGGTCTCCATCCCAAGGCCGACGTTGTGCATTTCGACACGCCGTCGCTACGCGAATTCGGCCGCCGCTATGCACTCGCGTTCCTGAGCCTCGATTCGTCCTGGGCCGCGATTCAATGAGCTTGCTCATCGGCATTCATCCCATACGCGAAGCTCTTCTAGCGGAACGTCCCATCGATCGCATTCTCATTTCGAAAGGCGCTGCCAGCGCGCGTTTGCAGGAGATTATCGATCTGGCCCGCAAGGTCTCCGTGCCGGTTCGATTCGAACCCCGCAACACACTCGATCGCGCCGCCAACAATCAACCGCACCAGGGAGTCATCGCATACGCGGCGGCCACCCAATACGCTCCCGTCGGGGATGTGATTTCCAAGGCGAAATTGCTGGTAATTCTCGATGGCATCGAAGATCCCCACAACCTGGGAGCGATTGCGCGCACTGCGCTGGCCGCGGGCGCCGACGCCATCCTCGTTCCGGAGCGCCGGGCCGCTGGACTCACTGACACGGTTGCCAAAGCCGCCGCCGGCGCGCTGGAATATCTGCCGATCGTTCGAATCACCAACGTCACTCGCACGCTCGAAGAGCTGAAGCAAAAAGGCTACTGGATTTACGGACTCGACGAGCGCGGCGAGAACGATTACGACAAGGTCGAATACACAGCGCCTACCGCCATCGTATTAGGCAGCGAAGGCAAGGGACTCCATCAACTCGTCAAGCAGCACTGCGATTTTCTCGTTCGCATTCCCCTGGCGGGTAAGATTTCGTCGCTCAATGTTTCGGTGGCGGCAGGCGTTGTATTGTTCGATTGGAAGAGGCGTACGAGGGCTCTCTAACGGCGGCGCGGATCCGGTGGTGGCGCGAACTGTTCACCATCTTCGGAACCGGCGTAGTACCAGGTGCGCAGCACCATCGGTCGTCCCGGCGCATTTTCGTAGAAGGCGAACTTCGTGTCGTCGGTGGGGTTCACGCGATAGGCGGCAGTTGTCAGAACCGTGGCATACACACGCGTCTCATCGGCGTTCCAGATCGTCACGATGTGGCGGTCTGAATCCGAGTCCGCCAGTTTCATCACATAGCGGCCAGGGAGCAGTACGGTACCCTGGACGTCCATCGGCTCAGCCAGGGTTACGACAGTTTTCTTGTCCCATTCAGAAGCTTTCGCACTGGGGATAAGTATGGCTCCGGCAAGAATTACGCCAAAGGTTGCAATACTAAACAAGCGGTTCATATTTACTTCTCCTGACTATTAAGACAGGGATGCCACCTGTTAGCGTTACCAAAATACACGTTAAGTTTGTAATGAATCGTAAAGGCTAAACCAGGCCCTTGATGATCTCCTGGGCCTTCTCCATCATCATGCCGACCTCGCTGCTGCACCCGAGGAAACGCATGCCGCGATCGCGCCAGAATTTCGCCAGCGAGAGACTGCGCGTCTGTGTACCCGGTGCGATGCCGCGGCGGTCGCATGTGTCGCGCACGGCTTCCATCGCTTCCACCATTTTGGGATGTTGGAAATCGCCGGCGCACCCAAGCGAGATGGAGAGATCCACCGGACCGATCATCACTGCGTCGATTCCCGGCACTGCCAGCAGCTCTTCACGGATCTCCACTGCAAGTGCCGTCTCGATCTGCAGGACTACTAGCGTATTCTCATTCATGTACTCGAGAATTTCCGGAATCGACATTGCCTCGTAGTTCACTTGCATCGTGCTCAGGCCGAACCCACGCACGCCTTCGGGCGGAAACTTGGTCCAACTGATCGCTTTTTCCAGCAACTCGGCGCTCTCCACGCGCGGAAAAATGATTCCCTGGGCGCCGCAGTCGAGAGAGCGGGCCACCAGCGAATACTGCATGTCGGCCACGCGCACGATAGGAGCAAGGCCCACGTAGGAACAGATGCGGCAAATGTCCTGTATCGTTTCGAGACCGAATCCACCATGCTCGCAATCAAGAAAGGCCCAATCGAAACCGGCCACCGCGAGAACTCGCGCCACTTCCTGCGAACGGAGTTGACCAAAATTGCAGCCGAGTTGCACCTTGCCCTCGGCCAGGGCCTGTTTGACAGAATTTTTGCGCATGAGAGCCTTTGGAAAAACTATCTTACACGGTCAACAGAATATGGTCCGGACAATCGAGTTTCACGTGCTCGTAAACAGTATCGAGTAACTCAAAACCATGCTTGGCGAGGAACGGAAGAATGCCGTAGAAGCGCTCCTGCAGGTGTTTCTGCGGCAGCAGCGACCCATACAGAAAAGCGGCATCGGCCTCCGCGCGATCGCTCCGCCGAAGCGTCTCGCGCGCCACTTTCGCCTGTGTTTTGGTTAATTGATATAGAATCTTCGCTCGCGATTTTGCTAATGCCGCACTAAGTGTCGGATCAAATGCGCGGGTTTCCTCGCCCAGAGAGTCGAGCAGCGCGGCAACCGAGGCTGTAGTCGATTCAAAGTGAGACTGAAGTCCTGACGGGACTAACCTCGCAGCGAGGCATTCCAGAAATTCATGCTCGCCGTGAAACAAGTCCGGCAAGCGCAGTTGATAACGATCCATCAGCTTCGCAGCGCGCGTGTCGAACAATGTAAAACCGCTGCGCGAGTGAATCCTCGGCATACGTCCGAGGAGCACCTCATAAAGAACCTGCGACTGGGCGAAATAAGCGATCTCGGCCGGCCCGCCGATATATGCTGCCGTCGGCAAGAGATAGTCCTGAACCACGGGACGCAAAATGGCGTTCGGCGAAAGATCCTCGGCGTGGGCCGCAAGCTCCGCGAGATCCTGATCGTTGCGGCGTTTCAGATTGACACGCCGTCCTTCTTCAAGCACGAAGAACAACGACGTGTTGGCCTCAATGTGAACCTGCGCGTGATAACCAGCATCGGCTAGTTCTTTGTTGCGTGCCAGCAGGCGAGCCTTCAGATCGGCCGCCGACTCGAAAGCGGAGCGTAACAGCGGCGCACCCAGTTTGCGAATCGCCGGTGCAAGCGGATCCAGATAAAGAATTCCATATTTACCGAGCAGCCGTTCCACGAGTAAGCGAAAGGCTTCGCCCATGGTCCGACCGGCGGTGTGCGTCTCTTCCACCAGCCGCATCACATCGTCAACGAACGGGAAGTCCTTCAGCGACTCGCGAAGCTCGGCGTTCGGCCAGTTGGAGATCGCCACTCCTCCAACGGGCCGGTCGACTCCATGATCGCCATCCACTCGCAGCGCGCGAGGGCTACCAGTGGCATCGAAGGTCCAGGCGTGATTGACCTCGGCGAAATCGTGGTCTTCCGTCGCCAGCCAAAAGACAGGTACTGCCGGAACGCCATTCCTGGTGGATTCTTCCGCCAGGCGGACGGCCGTCATTGCCTTGTAGATCGAATAGGCGGGTCCGGTGTAGATCCCCACCTGCTGACCGGTGACGTAGGCAACCGCACCCCGCTGCGCCAGCACATCGAGCGAAGGATTGCGGGGATTTTGTTCGCGAAGGGCCGCTACCAGGGCCGCGCGGCGATCTTCCGGATACGGAGCGGGCGTTCCTGGAAGCTCGTAAAACCGGCTAACACGATCATAATGGTACAAAAAGTCCGCGAAAAGCCGCGAAGTGTGGGGCAATTCGGTGTGTCGCAGACAAGTAGTTTCCATTCAACGTCCAAGGGTACCAGATGAAGTCAGACGGGCGAAAGTCGCTAAAGTTTGTGCGAAAGTTTGAAGATGGCGGCGTGCTAACTTTTAGATATCGATGGATGATCAAGAGTTTCGCCTCAAAGCGGACGAGTCTTTAACCCGGCTTTACAATTCGCTAGTCGCGGCTTCGGCCAAACACGATTTCGAGGCCGACTTCGCCGGCGCGCTGACGGTGGAATTTGAGGATCCGCCGGCCAAGTTCGTTGTCAGCCCCAATTCCCCAGTGCGGCAGATCTGGGTTTCGGCCCATTCTAAGAGCTTCAAGCTTGATTGGAGCCCGCACAAGGGCGCCTTTGTACTTGCCGGCACGGGTCAAACTTTGAACGAGTTGATCGCTGCTGCCGTCAGCCAACAACTCCACGAAGAGATTAAGCTTTAGCCCGCCATGCCCGGGGTCTACATTTCCTTTCCGTTCTGCAACCAGAAGTGCTCCTTCTGTAACTTTGCTTCGGGAGTGTTTCCGAAGGAATTGGAGCGGGCCTATTTGCCGGCGCTCGAGCAGGAGATCCGGACTCATAACTGGAGCTGGACGCCGGATACCGTCTACCTGGGAGGCGGAACGCCGAGCCTGATGGAACCCGCGGCGCTCGAAAGATTGTTGAAGCTCATTCCAGGCCATGAGTGGAAGGAAACGACCATGGAAGCAATGCCTGGAACATTGACGCGGGAAAATGTTCGGGCATGGCGGGAGCTTGGAGTCAATCGTGTTAGCCTCGGCGTACAGTCGTTTGTAACCTCGGAACTGGCGAAGTCAGGGCGAAAACACGATGCGGCGACAGTCGAGGCGGACTGCGCGCTTCTCCGCGAAGAGGGTATCGGAAACATCAATCTCGATCTCATAGCTGGACTGCCTGGACAGACGCCGGAGAGTTGGCGGGAGTCGCTGGACGGAATTGAACGGATCGCCCCGCCGCACGTATCGGTCTACATTCTTGAGGTGGACGAGGACAGCCGGCTCGGTCTCGAAGTGTTGCAAGGCGGCGGAAGGTTCTTCGCTGGGGAAGTACCGACCGAGGCTTCTATGGCGGACCTCTACGAGACCGCGGTCGACCGGTTGGCCAGGGCTGGCATTCACCGCTACGAGATTTCGAATTTCGCTGTGCCAGGACGGGAGTCGCTCCACAACCTGAAATATTGGCGCTTGGAACCCTACGTTGGATTCGGCGCAGACGCGCATTCCTTCGATGGCGCAGTGCGGACATCGAACGTCGAGAGCGCGCAGCAGTATGTGCAGCGCTGGAGCGAAGGACGAACACCGCAACTCGACCAGTCCCCTGCCAGGGATGACGAACGCTTCTTCGTCGGATTGCGCCTGGCCCAAGGTATCGAGCCGCGCGAAGACGAATGGACGCGCTTCGCCGAGCCCATCGAGCGTTTCGTCGAAATCGGCCTGCTCGAGCGCGCGGGTTCCCGGTTGCGGCTCACAAGCCGGGGCGTGCTGCTCTCGAATGAAGTCTTCCAGGAGTTTGTGAACCCATGATCGATCTGCGTAGCGATACCGTGACCAAACCGACACCCGAGATGCGCCGGGCGATGGCCGAAGCCGAAGTAGGCGACGACGTTTACGGTGAAGATCCAACCGTCAATCGCCTGGAACAGCGCGCGGCCGAGATTCTGGGGAAGGAAGCCGGGCTCTTCGTGCCTACCGGGACCATGGGGAACACCATCGGCGTGAAGGTGCATACGGAACAGGGCCAAGAAGTGATCTGCGAAGCACGTGGACACGTGCTGAATTACGAGTTGGGAATGATCGCTTGGTTCAGCGGTTGCGTGCCGCGCGCAGTTTCGACCGACGACGGAATTCTGCGTTGGGAACAGATTCTCCCATTTGTGAAGTCCCTCGGTCCGCATTGGGCACCGACGGGCTTGATCCATGTCGAGAACACGCATAACATGGCCGGCGGCACGGTGTATCCGATGGATGCACTGAACGAGGTCTGCGACCGGGCCCATGAAGCGCGACTTCCGGTGCATCTAGACGGCGCGCGCGTGTTCAACGCCGCCGCGCATCTCGGGCTGCCCGTTCGGGAGGTAGTAGCCAAGTGCGACACCGTGATGTTTTGTCTCTCGAAGGCCCTCGGAGCGCCGGTCGGCTCGATGCTGCTGGGACCAAAGGAGAAGATCGTACGGGGACGGCTCTACCGAAAGCGGCTCGGCGGAGGTATGCGGCAAGCGGGCATCCTGGCCGCCGCCGGGCTCATCGCGCTAGAGCAAATGCCCGCACGGCTCCACGAAGATCATGCGAACGCCCGTTATCTTGCCGGGAAGCTGGCTGAGATGGCAGGTATCGCGATCGATTCATCGCGCGTGCAAACGAATATTGTGATCTTCGACATCAGCGGCACGGGTATGGATTCGTCATGCTTCAGCGCCGAACTGAAGAAGCGCGGCGTACTGGCCAACGGGATCAGCCCGACGAAGGTTCGTCTGGTCACGCATTACGACGTTCCCCGTGAACTCTGCGAACAGGCTGTTGGAGCGCTGCAAGAGGTCACATCGATGCGATCGGCGTCGGCTCTTATCTAAACGAGTGTGGCGCTCGATGAATGAAATCGGCAACGATCAAAAGCGTCGGAAGCAATATGGGCACACTGAGACACCGGACGATCGAACACAATCGGCAGCCAGCCATTGCGTGGGGTTAAACGAGCTTCGGCGTCAACATCCACTTCAACACGCCTCTTGGGTGCGCCCCGAAATTGTCAAGGTCGATTCTCACTATCGCGGCTTTCTTCAGATCTACCTGGAGCGCGGGCGCGCCGAGCATATAACCAACCACTTGGCTTAGCAGCGGTTCGTGCCCCACAAGGATGATCGACGACGCATCGCGGTGGGTTCTCACTTCCTGCCAAACCGTGGCGGCCTCTGACGATGGGATCAACGCCGGCGTCTGTGACAGTGTGCCTTTGTACCGCAGGACATCCTTCGCCACCTCCGCTGTCTGGACCGCGCGAAGATACGGACTGCTGATCATGAGGTCCGGATTCAAGCCCGCCCGCTCGGCCACGCGTAAGACGTCGCGCAGTTTCTTGCGGCCGTCGTCCGTGAGCGGGCGCTCCGAGTCTCTTTGCCCCGGCTTTTCGTCTTCGGCAATTCCGTGACGCAGAATATACAGCTCCATGCGAGCATTCTGTCATACTGAAAATCCTGGATGGTTTCCTCGCAGAAGAATCTGCAACTCGCGGCCTTCTATTTCATATTTGCTTCCGCCGTTGCCGATCTCGTTTCCATATTTGCCTGCCACACTCTGCTGATCGCGGCAATTGTGGCTACGATGCTGGCTCGCCAGGAGCTTCGCGTTCCGCCAATCAAGCTGCCCTTCGGACTCTTCATCGCCGGTACGCTCCTGGCGCTTCTTCTTTCTGATAACACGCGCGCCGGATTTCCGCAGTTTAAGAAGCTGTTCGTTTTCTCGATGCTGTTTCTCGCCTATACGCTGATTCGCCGGGTCCCGGATATCCGGCGTCTCGTTCTCTGGTGGACCGCCGCGGCCACGGTGCAAGCGCTGTGGAGCTATGGCCAGTACGTGCGCAAAGTGAATGCGGCGCGCGCACTCCACGTGGACTTCTACACTTACTATGTATCCCGGCGAATCACCGGCTTCCTGGGTCATTGGATGCCGTTTTCGGCCGTCCAGATGATGGCGCTGCTGATGCTGATTTCCCTGCTCTTCTTCGCACCGCCGCGCGATCGGCGCGCTGTGATTGGTTTGTGGTTTTGCGCCTTGTTGATTGCCTATTCCATCCTGCTCAGCGAGACGCGGAGCATCTGGGCCGCCACAGCCGTGGGCACTGCCTTTCTGGTCTGGAAATGGAAGCCGAAGATGGTGCTGGCTGTACCTGTTATTCTGGGGGCCGCGTTCCTTGCCGCGCCTCACGTGGTAAAGGAACGAGTCATCTCAATCTACAAACCGCACGGCCGGAATGGCGAGACGGACTCGAACCGGCACCGTCAGGTGACCTATCGGGTGGGCTTCGAAATGATCAAGGCTCATCCGTGGTTCGGACTGGGGCCCGAAATGCCCGGCATTGAATTTCAGAAGTATGTTCCGCCGGAGATCCGCCCTCTGCCTGACGGCTACTACGGCCACCTGCACAGCATCTACACGCAGTATGCAGCCGAGCGAGGAATACCGACCGCGCTCTGCATGATGTGGTTGCTGGGCAAGATCCTGTTCGATTTCCTGCGCGCCTTGCGAACGTCCATTGACCCTTATATCGCCGGCGGTGTGGCGGTCGTGATCGGCATTCTGATCGAGGGAATTGTCGAATACAACCTCGGCACCAGTCCTCCGCTGGGCATGTTCCTGGCAGTAGTGGCGATCGGATACAGCGCGATCGCTGCGCGATGCGTGGAGCCTGCTGATGCCTGATGTGATCCTGGCCGGTGGATCAGGCGGCCTCGGCTCAGAGACGGCGCGGCTTCTGGCCGGCGGCGATTTCCGGTTGATCGTCAGCTATCGCCAAAACGCCGAGCGCGCGTCGGCGCTGAAAGACGTTGCGACCCTCGTGCAAGCCGACCTGACCGTCGCAGCGGACCGCCGGCGGCTCCTGGATGCGGCGGAAGACCTCTATGGGTTGGTGGTCTTCACCGGCGATCCATCACGGGTATCTAACCCCTCGCTGATCGAAGCCGCGATGCGGCAGTCACACGATGTCAATTACCTTGGACCGATGCTGCTGGCGCGCGAGGCGGCGGACCAGATGAAGGCGAAAGGCACACCGGGCGCGATCGTGCTGTTTTCCACTATGCAGGCTGTTGCGTTGTTCCCCGGTTCCACGGCGTATGGCGCACCCAAGGCCGCATTGCTTCACGGCGCGAAGATCCTGGCGAAAGAATGCCGTGGGCCGGCGAACATCCGGGTGAACGTGATTTGTCCCGGCGTGAATGCCGCTGGAATGGCCGAAGCGAGCATCGCTTCAGGCAAGTATGAACGGTACATCAAGGACGGCGTCATTCCGCGGTACGGTAAGGCGCTGGATGTCGCGCGGGCCGTGCGGTTCTTCCTTGAACCGGACAACTACATTACGGGACAAGTGCTGACGATCGATGGCGGGCTGACGCTTTAGGCCGCGCCGAGATACTTCGTCCGGATAATCTGCATGTGGTGCAGTTCGTGTCCGGCGGTGATATAGGCGATCGCACGGACTGTCAGGCTAGCCTTATTCGCGGTCCCGCGGCGCATCCAGGCTTCCTTGTCCAGTCCGCGATACATCAGGACGGTGCTCCGCCTCACCAACTCAAACTCCGAGAGCAGATCGGACCAGGCCCGATTGTTGAATTGTGCATACGGTATGTAATCGTCCTGTTCGAAACCGGCCAGTTCCTGGGGGTCGTTGCGCGCGAACCGCAACGCACGGTACGAGAAGATTCGTTCGCAGTCGATGAGATGGCCTACCACTTCGCGAATGCTCCATTTGTTGGGCGCATACCGCTCGAGGGAACGCTCGTCCGAGATGCCGCGCAGTGTTGCCAGCGACTTGTCGGTCTGCGCCGACAGCGTGCGGAGAACATCGTCTCCTTGCACGTAGGTCATGTATTTTTCGTAATACGGGGCGTATTCCGAAGGGTCTGGTTTGGTGATTACGAGGTTTTTCACGGTTTACTTCTCGTCTATTGTTACGCTCTTCAGGGAGTCGCCCTGTTGAACGGCATCCACGACGTCCTGCCCGCTCGTTACCTGCCCGAAGACGGTGTGCTTTCCGTCGAGCCAATCGGTTGCAATGTGGGTGATGAAAAACTGGCTGCCGTTGGTTCCAGGACCGGCGTTCGCCATGGATAGCGATCCGATTTTGTGACGGTTCGGATTGCCCTTGAACTCATCCTCAAACTTGTACCCAGGTCCGCCTCGGCCGGTACCCTGCGGGTCTCCACCCTGGATCATGAAATTGGCGATCACGCGGTGGAAAACCGTGTTGTCGTAGAAGTTATCACGGGCCAGAAAGACGAAGTTGTTCACGGTCACAGGCGCATGTTTGGCGAAGAGTTCGCAGACGATTTTGCCTTTGGATGTGTCGAAAGTCGCCGTGTAACTCTTGTTCGGATCGATCGCCATCGGGGGCGGTGCGGAATAGGATTTAGCCATGTAGTACTAGGGTAACGCAAAGGTCAGAAGAGCCGCGCCTGAGGGCATGGTGACGTATTGCTTGCCCTCTACCATGTAAGTGATCGGCGAAGTTACCAGCCGGTTTCCAGTGTTGATCTTCCAGAGGTTCTTGCCGTTCCTGGCGTCGAAGGCCATCAGGTAGCCGTCTTCGTCGCTCGAAAAGACCAGACCGCCGGACGTGGCCAGTGTGCCGCCCCAGGGCGCCTTGGCGTAGCGGAAATCCCATTTGGTCTGGACGGTGGTGGGGTCGATCGCCTTCAGCAAGCCCCACTCCTTCTCCTCCGTCTGACCGCGGAACACGCTGCCCCAATACGGTTTGCCTTCGACAAATACGGCCGGCGACGAATAGTAGACGTCGCACTGCTCGCGCACGGGGAAGAAGAACGTTCCGAGCTCCGGATTGTAGGACGGCGCCATCCAGTTCGCCGCTCCCGCTAACCCCGGACATACCGGGTTGCCTTCGGCGGTGGGTTCGGCGGTGCCCTTGAGCACCGGCCGGCCTTTGTCGTCGATCTGCTTCGCCCAGGTCTGGCGCGCGAACGGCTTAGCCATCAGGAACTCGCCGGTGGTGCGATCAATCATGTAGAAGAACCCGTTGCGATTGGCCTGTACGAGCACTTTGCGTTTGCTTCCCCGCCAGTTCAGATCGAGCAGCATGAGGGTCTCGCAGGCGTCCCAATCATGGGTGTCGTGCGGCGTGAACTGGTAGTGCCATTTCAGCTTGCCGGTATCGCCGTCGAGGGCGATGACGGACGCGGTGTAGAGGTTGTCTCCCTTGCGCGTGTCCCCTTGCAGATCCGGTCCTGGGTTTCCCACGCCCCAGAACAGTGTGTTCTGTTCCGGGTCGTAGCTTCCGGTTAGCCAGGTGGCTCCTCCGCCTCGACGCCAGCTCTCGGCTAGCCAGGAGTCCCCGCCGGGGTCCTCTTTTCCGGGGATGGTGTAGAAGCGCCAGGCGGACTTGCCGGTGTTTGCGTCGTAGGCGTCGACAAAACCCCGGATGCCGAATTCGCCGCCTGAGACTCCGGCCACTACTTTGTCCTTTACTATGAGCGGCGCTAGGGTTGCGCCGTAGCCCTTACGATAGTCGGCCATCTCGGTATCCCACAGGAGCTTCCCGTTGCGGGCATCGAGCGCGACCAGGTGCGCGTCTCCGGTGGCCATGAATAGGCGGCCTTCGAGCATGGCGAAGCCTCGATTCACGGTCCCGCAGCAGAGTTTCTTGTCGCCTAGCTTGTACTGATATTGCCAGAGCTGGCGGCCTGTGCGCGCATCGATGGCGTATGCGTTGCCTTCGGCCGCGGTGAAGTACATGATGCCGTCGACGACCAGCGGGACGGTTTCGAATGCGCCCTTCACTCCGGTCTGGAAGATCCACTCTACTCGCAGATCCTTGGCGTTCGTGGTGTTGATCTGCTTCAAATCGCGGTAGTGAATGGCCGAGTAGTCGCCCCAATAGGTGAGCCAGTTTTGCGGCTCCTTCAGGGCGTTCACGATTCGATCGAACGTCACGGGACTCGAAGTGGTTTGCGCCATCAGGGGCGCGGCGATCAGCAATGTAGTCAGCCAACGTTTCATCGGACTGCCTCCGCCTGCTTTGCTGTGCCTTTCTCGTTCTGTCCACGCAGCGTGTGCAGGTATGCCAGCAGATTCTCCAGGTCGTCTTTGCTCATATCTTTGTATGCCGGCATCAGCGACTTCTTTTCGTCGATCACTTCTTTCACTTCCTGCTTTACGAATGAACGGTAGAGCTGCGATGGCAGACGGAGCTGCACCGAGAAAGTGTCTTCATTGACTCGCACTCCGGTGACGCGCTTGCCTTCCTTCGTTACTACTGTTACGCCTTGAAATTCTTCGGGGATGTCGGCGGATGGGTTCACGATCGATTCCCGGAGGTATGCGACTGGCCTGCCTCCTCCGACACGGCTGAGGTCGGGGCCATAGGTGCTGCCGGCGCCGCCGATCTGGTGGCATCCTGTGCATCCGCTCTTCGTGTAGACTTGGTGGCCTTTGGATGGATCGCCTGCTATTTGCTCGGCCGACGCGGAGCCGGACAAGCTCTTCAAGAACGCTACCAGGCTGTTGAGCTCGTCGGGATCGATGCCGTCGAAGGCAGGCATGGTGCTGCCCGGTACTCCGTTGCGCACTACCTTCTTGATGGTCTCTTCGGAGCGAGGCTCGCCTGAGGCCAGATTCGGTCCGCGTCCGCCTAGCGCCGTGAGGCCGTGGCAGAAGGCGCAGTTGCTGCGATAGACCGCTTTGCCCAGCTCGATTTGAGAAGTCTCGGCCCGTACCGCGCTCGCGTACACGAGTGCGGCGGCCGCAACAATAATGATCCGCATAGATTTTGGATGTTCCCTAGCTGAACAGGCCGAGCACGGGTTTTCCTTCCACCAAGGCTCGCGGTTGTTTCAGGTCGTTCAGAATTTGCATGCCTGGATCGATTCCAAGTGCGTAATAGATGGTCGCCACTAGCTCGGCGGGATGCACTGGATTCTCCAGTGGGGCCGATGCCTGCGCGTCCGATTTCCCGTACTGGACTCCGCGCTTCACTCCCGCTCCGGCTACGATTCCGGTGTAGCAATACGGCCAGTGATCGCGGCCGTCGGGTGCGTTTGAATTGCCTGACGTGCTGACGCCGATTCGCGGACTGCGTCCGAATTCACCGAGGGCTACCAGCAGCGTATCGGCGAACATTCCTCGCTGATCCATGTCTTCGATGAGAGCTGAGAGCGATCGATCGAGTATCGGGCAATGGAGATTCTTCAGCGGACCGAAGTTTGCGGCGTGAGTGTCCCAGGCGTCAATTTCCGGGTTGCCGTTTGCTACTGCCGGCCAGTTGAGTTGCACGAAGCGCGTGCCCGCTTCGATCAGGCGGCGGCAGAGGAGCGCGCCCTGTCCGAAGGTGGTGCGGCCGTAGCGGTCGCGAACCTTGTCGGGCTCTTTGCTGAGATCGAATGCGTCGCGCGCTTTGCCGGAGAGCACGAGGTCGTATGCCTTTCCGTAATACTCGTTGAGGGCGTAGCTGCTGACGGCTTTGTCGAGATCCTTCATCGATCCGTTGATGCCTTTTAGCAGCTCGAACCGGTCTTTGAGCCGGTCGGGCGTGACTTCCGGACGCAGCGAGAGATCTTCGAGACGGATGTCTTTGTTCGGGTCCTGGTAGAGGCGGTATGGGTCCCAGGCTTTGCCGAGGAATCCGGCTGCCCCGCCCTTGCCGATTACGTTGCTTTCCTGGAGCGGCCTGGGCATCTCGACGAACGGGAGCATGGGGCCTTCCGGCGGGCGCATCTTCGAAATCTGGCAACCCATGTGCGGGAAGTCTCGCGGCGATGGCGGCTCCAACTGACCCGAGGGCGATACCTTGTCCGGCGCCCAGCCGGTCATCATCTGATAGATGGCGGCGGTGTGGTTGAAGAGGCCGGCGGGGGTGTAGCTCATCGAGCGGATGATGGTGACTTTGTCGAGCTGGTCCGCTAGCATCGGCATGTGCTCGCCGACCTGGACGCCGTCGATCTTGGTCTTGATCGCTTTGAACTCGCCTCGGATGTTCGATGGTGCGTCGGGCTTCGGATCCCAGATGTCGATGTGGCTGGGGCCTCCCTGGAGGAACAGGAAGATCACTGACTTGGCGCGCGCTTTTCCGACGGCTCCTACCGATGGCTCGGCTTGGAGCTTCAGGAACTGGGGCAGGCTCAAACCGATGAGACCCGCGCCGCCTACGCGCAGTAGTTCGCGCCGGGATACTCCGTCGCAGTTTCGAACAGGACGTCCAGGAATGGAAAGCATGCCAGCTCCTTTATTTTGCCTTATTATATACGCGCGCCGCGAACAAAAGGGAAACCTCTTGTTTGGTGAGTTCGCGGAAGCGGCCGATCTCGAGCTTTTCGATCCTGACCGGACCGATTGCTGTGCGGACCAGCTTGCGGACCTTGCTGCCGATTGCTTCGATCATGCGGCGGACTTGGCGGTTGCGCCCTTCGGTGATGGTGATCTCCAGTGTGCTTTTGCTGTTGGTGTCCGCCAGTCTTGACACCGTGGCCGGTTTTGTCGGGCCGTCGCTTAACGTGATGCCGCAGCGGAGTTGGTTGATCTGCTCTTCTGTGATTAGCGTCGTGGTTTTCACCAGGTAGGTCTTGGGGACCTTGTATTCCGGGCTCATGACGTAGTCGGCGAAATTTGTGTCGTTTGTCATGATGAGGAGTCCGCTGGTGTCCTGATCGAGACGGCCTACCGGGACTACCCATTGGTCGAGGCCTTTGAGCAGGTCGTAGACGGTGGCTCGGCCTTCGGGGTCTTTGTATGTTGTCAGGTAGCCTTTTGGCTTGTACAGGAGCAGGTAGATTCGGTCTTGCGCTTGGATTGGTTTTCCGTCTAGTGTTATCTTGTCGCGGTCTAGATCGACCCAGGTGTCTGGTGTTTGGATTAGCTTTCCGTTCACGGCTACCCGGCCGGCTCCTATCCACTTACGTGCGTCGGTGCGGGAGCCTACTCCCGCTTTTGATAGCACTCGCTCTAGAGTTTTCAAGGGGCGTGGCAACGTTCGATTTTACCGCGGTCCCGTAGAGGCGGGTTGGCAACCCGCCACCGGCTGCCAGCCGGCCCCACACACAAGTGTTCAGGTTAGGCCTGGCGCTGTGCAGGCTGATAACTGCCGGCTGGCGTGCGGAACGCGACGTTCATCCGGTTCCAACTGTTGATGGCGACAACAGCACAGGTGAGATTGGCCAGTTCGGCTTCGGAAAATTGCGAGAGCGCTTGTTGGTAGACGCCGTCGGGAACTTGTTGGTCGCGGAGCAGTGTGACGGCTTCGGTCCAGGCGAGGGCGGCGCGTTCCCGTTCGGTGAAGCAGGAGGCTTCCCGCCAGGCACAGACGAGGTAAAGCCGCTGCTCCGTTTCGCAGGCCGCGCGGGCGTCCTTCGTGTGCATGTCGACGCAGAAGGCACAGCCGTTGATTTGAGAGGCTCTCAGGTCGATGAGATTGATCAGCGATTCTTCCAAACCGCTCCTCTTTGGTTGCATGGAAAGGTGGAGCAATGCCTTGTAGACGTCAGGCGCTGCTGCTTTGTAGTTTAATCGGGATTCCATTCCCCCAGCTTAAAACGGCCACGCGGAAATTTACACCCACCAGGCCGCGCCTGCTTTTTCTTTGATGACGATTGAACCGAGGAATTCCGCGGCTTTGGTGAGGCCTTCATCGGGCGACATGAGTGAGTCCTCGTGCTCGATGGAGAGGACGTAATCGTAGTTGTACATTCGCAGCGTGGAGATGAATTCTTTCCACCATCCGAAGGCGTGGCCGTAGCCGCAGGTGCGGAAGATCCAGGACCGGTTGCGCTCGTCGGTGTACTTTTTTGTGTCGAGGACTCCGGTGCGGGGCAGGTTGGTTTCGTAGATCTGCGTGTCTTTGGCGTGGACGTGGAAAATGCAATCGCCGAGGACGCGAATCGCTTTGATGGGATCGATGCTTTGCCAGAACATGTGGCTCGGGTCGTAATTGCAGCCGATGGCTTTGCCGGCCGCGGCTCGAAGTTTCAGCATGGTCTCGGGGCTGTAGACAACAAATCCGGGGTGCATCTCGATGGCTACTTTCACGCCGTGATCTTCGGCGAATTTGGCCTGCTTGGTCCAGTAGGGGATGACTTTCTTTTCCCATTGCCAGTCGAGCAGATCGAGATAATCGGGCGGCCAGGGGCAAGTGACCCAGTTCGGATATTTGGCCTTGTCGCTGTCGCCGGGGCAGCCGGAAAAATCGATCACTACGGGAACTCCGAGCTTCTGGGCCAGCAGGATGGTCTTCTTGCTGGTTTCCGCGTTTGTCTTTCCGATGGCCGGATTCGGATGCAGCGGATTGCCGTGGCAACTGAGTGCGCTGATGGAGATTCCGTTGTCGTCGAGGAGCTGTTTGAAGTCCTTCAGCTCCTGCTTGTTCTGCAACATGGATAGGTTGCAGTGTGGGTCGCCCGGATAGTTTCCGGTGCCCAGTTCGACCGTGCTGATTCCGATGGTTTTCAGCTTTTCGAGAACCTTCGGCAGAGGGAATTGCGATAGTAAGGCGGTGAAGACTCCAACTCTCATGATGTGTGTCCCTTTCTCGTTGATGGCGTTGGGTGAATGTCAAGAATATCATGCTGCCGGATCGCTGAGTTGGTCGAAAAAGGCGAAGGCTTCGGTTTGGGACATGTTTTCGAGCTTGTCACGGAACTCGAACAGGCTGAGGCCGCCGAGGTCAGCGCGGGGTTGAGCGCCGGGATGCAGGAAGGGCTCGGCGGGTTGCGGATCATAGCCAATTTCGGCGGGCTGGGCTGGGATTTCTTCGTTGGTTTCCTCCTTGGCTGCTTCGTTGGTTTGTTGTTTGGCTGCTTCCTTGGTTTCTTCCTTTGTTTCGCTTGTTTCTTCGCTTGTTTCTTCGCTTGTTTCTTCGTTTGTTTCTGCGGGGTTGGCGTTTTGCGGAACATAGCCAATTTCTGGCCGGGCAATTTCCGGCTGGCCTATTTGGGGCTGCGCGATTTCTGGTTGGCTGATTGGCTCCTGCGGGCCGGTTTTGCGGATCATAGCCAATTCGCGGGTGGCCTTGAAGAAGGTTCTTTCGGCTGTGGTGGAGTAGCGGCGGAGGGTTTCGAACCAGGCGGTGTGCTCGCGGAGGGCTATTGCCAGGGCCGATCCGAGTCCGGCGCCGTCTTTTAGGGTCTGTGCTACTTTGTTCTCCATTTGCGCCACGATGACGCTGACGTTGAGGGCGCCGGTTTCCATTTTCATGGCTCGCTGCCGCTTCCAGTAGCTTTGCGCTTGCAGGTTGATGAGTAGGATTTCCTCC
>Ga0105240_10001114_pt1 | contig 47310 bp, 36 predicted proteins | sample KBSC54metaG_FD_80426 | JGI IMG/M metagenome (GOLD analysis project Ga0105240, IMG submission 80426) | Corn rhizosphere microbial communities from Kellogg Biological Station, Michigan, USA - KBS C5-4 metaG | ecosystem: Host-associated > Plants > Roots > Rhizosphere > Soil | place: Michigan, USA... | reverse complement strand
TTGAGTGACCACCCCACGCGCATGGTTCATAGCTCGCTGACGGGTCGACGCGTAGTAAGGCCATTGAGTGACCACCCCACGCGCATGGTTCATAGCTCGCTGACGGGTCGACGCGTAGTAGGGCCATTGAGTGACCACCCCACGCGCATGGTTCATAGCTCGCTGAACTCTCGCCAGCGAAGCCAGCGTGGCTCTTAACCTAGATCCAACGCTTGTCACGGTGCGTGATGGCCCTCTATTCCCAGTCTGACTGTTACGTTAAGACGGTCACAAGAGCGAATTGTTCAAAGCCGACGGCACTCTATGGACGATCAAAGCAAAATGCATGCCTGTCACAATTGGCGACGCTCCGCTTTCCGATCCCTACCGGGATTCACGGCCCATTCAGCGTCGCCGTTGCGAGAACGCCGCGGCGGATGCCCCTGCAAAGCAAAGCCTGCACGCTCGCGGGGCAGGCCCGGCGATGCGCACCGAAACGCGCGCACCTGGTAATGGCGACCGTCCCGTTGCCCGCCGATCCCTCCCGGGATTTGCCGATGTCATTCAGAGGGTTAGCGACCCAGCGCGGGAGCAACTACGCCGCAGCGGTCAGTGCGCGCGCCAGAGCAAACTTCAATGGCGGAGCAGACCCTTGAGTTTGTCACCCAGCTGCTTCAGCGTGTCGCCCTTCCCCTGCAATTGCTTATCCACCTCCTGGCGGAGTCTGGCCTTGGCGAGCGCCTCGAGATCCGGACGGATCTTCAGGTTCCCGAGGCTCCCCGTGAGGCGTAGCGGAATATCCGCCGCCTTCGCTGCCTCACGGGCACCGCGCTCCCCTGGCGGCGGCCGTTTGTACACCGTGGTCACGAGGCGATAGTCGATCGCCGTCGTTCCCAGATCCAGCGTGCCTTTGCCGTGCGTCTCGAGATAATCCGTCTCGAGATCCAAGTCGTCGTTGCGCAGGACGCCTCGGTCCAGATTAGCGCTGCCGGAGAAGGTATTGAAGAGTGTTCGCACGGGACCTGAGCGAGCCGGCAGCGGCTGCTGCTGCAACAAAGCCTGCGCACTCTGCACTTCATAGGAAAGATCGACGCCGTTGAGCGCTCCTTCCTTCACGTTGAAGTCGATTTTCCCACTCAGCGAGCGCAAGATGGCGGTATACGTATTTCCCGCACCGGTGGCGACGATATCGGCGTCGCCGTGGCCGGACAGGCGCGTCGTGTCGAACACGACCTTCATCAGCGTGCCGATGTCCGCGCTCTTCACGTGCTCGTTCAACGAAAGACGTGCCGGCGACGACGCCGCGTCGAGTACGATGTCCCCGTTGTAGGTTCCGCCCAGCAAGTGCGCCTGAGTGGGCCCGAGGCGCACTCGGCCGTCCTTTGCCGCGAGCGGCAAGCTGATGCCGGTGAAAGTGAGTCCGTGGAGTGTCGCTCGTCCCACTTCCAGCGTACCGTGGACCGCGAGCTTGCGCAGCGTATCCACCGGCAGGTCACTCGCTGGCGGCGGGCGACTTCCCGAGTTTGTGGTGGCGGGAGCGCTCGCACTGCGCTGCCCGCTGGGCGGCGCGCCCTTCGGCGGCAGGTAACGATCCGCGTCGATGCCATCCATGTTGAGAGCATAGCCCAAAGCCATCGTATCGAGATCTTCCACCGCGACAGAGCCTCGCACCTGCGTGTCATCGAGCGCGAGACTCAAATTCGTGAGCCGCAACTGCGTCGGGGTGAGTCTGTACTCGCAGGCGAGCGAGAATGCCGATAGCGCGTTGGGATCCCGAGTCTTGGGAGGCGTTATCCCCACAGACGTGAGCACCTTGCGTGCAGCAACGCGCGGCAGAGTCAACGTGCCGGTCACCACGCGATCCGTGAACAGCTTGTCAGCCGTTGCGGACAGCTTCGCCGTCAGATCGCCCACTTGCGCGGTGATTATCGTCGGCGCAAGCGTTTGAGTCTGCGTGTCGAGCTGCACCGACGGACTGCGCACGCTGAAGTCCACTCGCGGTTCGCGCCCGAACCACGTGCCGCTCATCTCCAGATCGCGCAGAGTGAGCGTCGGTGAGGCGCCCGGCAACTCTGCGACAGCGGACATCGACAGATGCGCAACCGCCTTGGACCCGCCATTGCCATAGTCGAATTCGAGCGCCACGTCGACGGGCCGGTCAGCGCCGACCGCGCCTGTGCGCAGGCGCAGATTCGAAAGCGCCGTGAGGCTCTTCTTGGCCTCATCGCGATACACCAGCGAGGCGTTCGTGATCTCCAGGCCGGCTATCGAGGCCGCAGTGGGTCCACCACTGGCGCCGGCCTGCGCGCCCGGGTTGCCTTTGGGCTCCGTAAGGTCTTTCCAGTTGTTGTCGCTTGCCGAGCGGCTCACGAGATTGGCGCTCACTCCATCGAGCACCACGCGGCTCACCTCCAGCCGTTTGCGCAGGATGGGCAACAGCCGCACTCCGACACTCGCCCGTCGAACGCTCAGGAAGGCCGCCTGACCGTATTCAGGCCGGTTGCCCAGCTGCACGTCCTCGATGGAAATCGCCAGATAGGGAAACAACTTCAGATGCAACTGCCCGCCGATCTGCAGATGCCGCCCGGTCTTCTGCTCGGTGAGGCGCTCGATCTGGCCGCGATATGCGTTCGGATCCACCGACAGCAGGACCGCGACCGCGGCGGCCGCCGACAACGCAATGAGCGCTGCCACCACCAGAACCAGGATCTTCAGCTGGCGCATGCGGGGATTCTGTCCAGTTCGCCGCTCGCGCGCTACCCATGATTGTCCCCGGAGCAGGTCGCGCCTCAGCCCCCGATTCGCTTCGGCCCAAAGGGCGCAGGTCCGCTGCAGCGGACCTGCATCACGAAAACGGGCCGCCGCCGCTCGACCTTTGTCGCCGCGCCACCGCAGGAGTCGTCAGGGTGCGACGCCCGCCTCTCGTTATTGTGAACTGTGGCACTGCGGTACTGCGGCATCCAACTATGCTGCTTTCCGATGCTTTTCCGCGCGCTGACGGGGCGATTCCGCCTGTGCGCCGCTTAGCCCGGCAATGAAGAAAGGCGCCCGACGATCTCTCGCGTCGGGACTCCCAGACAGCGGAGACACACTTGTGGCAAGTCCAGCGTCGAATGCCTCCCGGCCCGCAGAGGGTTCGGCTGCCAGCGGCTCCTCCAGCTCCATTGCCAACCGGCCGGCGGTCGATGTCACCGCCGTCACCACGCGGGACGACTTTTTGCTCGAGCTGGGTGATGCCCTGGGCGGCCAGGCCGCCGTGCGCCCCGTCGACTCGGTGAACGCCGCACTCGAGCATCTGCACAACACCAAGCGCGGGCAGGTCCTGGTTTTCGACAGCAGAGACATTGCCGCGATCCGCGAGGACGTCGATCTGGTGCACGCCCGCGTGCCGCACGTGGTGATGTTGGTATTTGCGACCGCGGAAGCGGAGAAGCAGATCGGCACCGCGGTCAAGGGATCGACGGTATTCGCCGTGCTGCCGATTCCTATCGACAAGCGCAAGACTGCCGCCGTGCTCGAAGGCGTGCTGACGGACGCCATCGCCAAGAAAGGCACTGCGCGTACCTCTACCGCCGTCACCATCGAGCCCTTCCGTCCGCAGGTCGAGCCGGCCGCCGCGACGTCCGACAGCGGCTCGGGCTCGAAGAACAAGGTCATGCTGCTGGGCGCAGCTGCGCTCGCTGCCGTGGTCGTCGCAGGCGGCGCGGCCTGGCTCTTCTCCAAAGGCAAGCCAGCCGCCGCCACATCCGCCCAGAAGCACGCGACCGTGGAGATCCTGCCGGCGCCCGACGCTGACGCAGCGCTTGCTCCGAAACCGACCGCCGACATGCAACTCGTCAAGGGCAGCCTGGATGAGCTGTTGGAGAAGGCGCGTGGTGCCATGCGCGACCGTCACTACACCGAGCCGACTGGCGACAACGCACTCGTCTACTACCGTTCCGCCGCCGCTGTGGATCCGACAAACGGCGAAGCCCTCGACGGGCTGCAGCGCGTCGCTTCGGTGCTCGTCTCGCGGTTCGACGAAGCCATGAACGCACAGCACTTCGACGAAGCGGCTGTGGCCATGGCGAATCTGAAGGCGGCCTCGCCGAAGGATGCCCGCATCCCGGCTCTGGAGCTGCGGCTCACCACGGCACAGGTCACCAAGGCGCTCGCGGACGGCAACGTCGACCGCGCGGCTGCGCTCGTGCGCCAGGCGCAGCAGTCCTCCGTACCGACGGATCAGCTGAACAAGTGGCGCGCGGAGATTGCGCGGCGCCAGGAAGATGCGAAGCTGCAGCGCCTCGCCGGCCTCGTCACCGATCGCATCCGCGACGGCAAGCTGACCGACCCGGCCGATGACAGCGCGAAGCTCTACATGCAGCAGCTGCGCGACGCCGGCGCGACGAACGCAACGACGCAGCGTGTGCAGCGCGACTTGAACACGGCGTACATGCGCAAGGCGCGCGAAGCTGCCCTGAGCAAGAATCAGGCTGACGAGGATCGCTGGCTCGCCGAGGCCAGGAATGGGGGCGTCAGCGCAGCCGACATCGCCTCCTTCCAGCGAGACCTGGTCGCGGCGCGCCAAAAGGCAATCGCCGCCGAAGGCGAGCGCTTCGTCCAGGCGGCGCGTGAGCGTATCCGGGATGGGAAGCTGACGGATCCCGCACAGGACAGCGCCGCCTACTTCATCGGACAACTCCAGACCGCGGACCCTGCCAACTCAGCGGTGGCCAGTCTGAGTCACGATCTTGCCTCCAGACTCATCGATCGCGCCCGCTCAGGCGCACGCGACCCCAGCAAGGCGGCGCAGGTGGATGCAGACCTCACGCAGGCCAAGCGCTGGGGCGCCGATCAGCGTGACATCCAGGCTGTTGTTCAGCTCCAGAGCAACGCACGTGCGGCAAGCGCTCCGGCTGCGCGTGCAGCGGCGGCGCCGGCTCCGAACGTGGCCGCCCTGGCGGCGCAGCTCAAGCGCACCCACTACGTGTCGCCGGACTATCCGCAGAGCGCGCTCGACAGCAAGCTCGCGGGTGTCGTCACCCTCGAATTTACGGTCGGAGCCAAGGGAGAGACGACCGACATCCGGGTCACGGACTCCAGTCCTCCGGGTGTGTTCGACAAGGCGGCGGTGACGGCGGTGAAGCGCTGGCGCTATGAGCCCGTCAAAGTGAACGGCGCGCCCGTGGAGATCCCGGTGCGCACCACGATTCGCTTCGAGCTGCCCAAGTAAGGCACGCGCAGCAGATGCCAAGGATTTCCAGGAGACCTCAAGACATGAATCTGGCAGGCACAGAGCGCAATCGCCAGTTGGCTACTTACGGTGTCGGCACGGTGCTGACCCTCGTCCTGGGTCTCGTGCTACTCGCGGGATTCCGGGTTGCCACGCAGATGCGCACCAACATCACCGCTCTGCAGAGCGCTAGCACCCTGCAGACCTACCCCGCTGCCATCTCGCAGCAATTGAACTCGCTCCGCGATCGACTGGAGGCGCGGGCGTATTCGGGGCAGGCGTTGAGCGACCTCAAGGCGACCGTCAAGCGCTTTGACGCCGACCTCGAGGAGCTCGGCACCAGCGGCGCGGTCGAGTCGCCGGATCTCGATCAGGCCCTCCTCCTGTGGCACCAGTACGGACCGGTGATCAACCCGGTCGTCACCTTCACCGGCCAGCCTTACCTGGACACCGACGAGGGCGGCAGCAACTTCTCGCGCGAGGGCAAGGCTCACTACGCCGACGTGAAGCGAGCACAGCTGTTTGCCAGCGACAACGCCAAGGGGCTGCAGACTCGTCTCGCCACGGTGGCCACGACGCTCCAGAGCGCGGCTTCGAGTGACTCGACCCGTCTGCGCTTCCTGCTTTCCCTCGGTGTGCTCGTCGCCGTCGTTCTCGCCGCCGCCGCTGCCTACTTCCAGGTCGCCCGTGCACGTCACGAGCGTGCCGCGAAGGAAGCCCAGGAGCAGACTCGCGACATTCTCAAGACCGTGCGGGAAGGCTTCTTCCTGCTCGACGCCGAATACCGCATCGGCTCGGTCTGGTCGGAAGCGCTCACCCGCATGTTCGGGCGAGGGGACTTCGCCGGCCTGTTCTTCGAGGAGCTTCTCAAGGAGCTCGTGCCGCCGGCTACCCTCAGCACCGCGATGAAGTACATCAAGCTTCTGTGGGGCGACCGCGCCCACGAGAACCTGATGAAGAGCATCAACCCGCTGGGCCAGCTGGAGATCAGCATGGACAACGGGCACGGCGGCAAGGAAACCCGTTACCTGCAATTCGACTTCCACCGCGTGATGGGGCCCAAGGGCGTCAAGCACGTGCTGTGCTCGGTCGGTGACATCACCTCCAGCGTGCTGCTCGCGCGCGAGCTCCAGGAGTCGCACGAGAACGCCAACGCGCAGCTGGACATGATGCTCGGCATGATGCACGTCGACCCGCTGCAGCTGACCACGTTCCTGGACTCGACCGAGACCGGCCTGCAGCTCATCAACGCCATCCTGAAGGAGCCCGCGCGCACCGACGGCGAGTTCCGCAAGAAGCTCAACGGCCTGTTCCGCGAGCTCCATTCGATCAAGGGCGAAGCCTCCGCGCTCAACCTGATGAGCATCGCCCACCGCGTGCACTCGCTCGAGGACATGGTGAGCGAGCTGAAGAAGAAGGCGGAGCTGTCGGGCAACGACTTCCTGCCGATGGTCCTGAAGCTCGACGACCTGCTCGCGCACCTGCGCAGCGTGCGCGAGATGGCCACCCGCCTCACGGTCATCAAGGACGCTCCGGCGCCGGCGAAGGCCGAAACCAGGGCCCCTGCGCAGGCCGCTCAGCCGCCGGCTGCGAGTCCCCGGTCCGCCGACGACATGTCCCCGACCCTGCATGCGATGGCCGAGCGTCTGGCGCACGACCATCACAAGCGCTTCAAGCTCAGCATCAACGGTCTGGGCGAAGTGCCGCGCTCCTACGTCGACACCGTCAAGGACTGCATCATCCAGATGCTGCGCAACTCCGCCGTCCACGGCATCGAGCCTGCCGACGTGCGCCGTGCCCACACCAAGGGCGAGATCGGCGTGGTCAAGGTGGAGTTCAAGAAGGCTGGCGAAGGCTATGAGCTGGTATTCGAGGACGATGGCGCGGGGATTTCCCCTGAGCAGCTCAAGGCCGCCGCCGTCCGCAAGCAGATCATCACCCCGGATGAAGCGGCCGGAATGGACATGCGCGCGGCCATGGCGCTGATCTTCCGTCCCGGCTTCTCCACGCAGGAGGAAATCTCCATGGACGCCGGCCGCGGAGTCGGCATGGATGTCGTCGCGCGCAGCGTCTATGCGCTCGGCGGCAAGATCGGCGTCAGCACCAATCCGGGAAAGTTCACCCGATTCAAGATCGTCCTGCCCGCCGCTGAGGAGGCGAGCGCCGTCGCCTGAGGAGCCCCAAGTGAAGGATAAGGAACTGTCATGACCCGATCCTTGAAGCTCATGATCGTCGACGACTCGAACATCATGCGGCGGCGCATCGAACGCTCACAGCAGTTCGATGAGATCGAGCTCGTGGGCACCGCCGGCAACGGCCTGGAAGCGCTGGAGCTGTTCAAGCAGCACGACCCCGATGTGGTCACGATGGATTTGACAATGCCGCAGATGGATGGCATTGAATGCATCTCCAAGCTGGTGGAGCTGAAGCCGGCGGTGCGCATCCTGGTGATCTCGGCGCTCGCGGACAAGGCCACGGCCGTGGAAGCGATGGAGAAGGGTGCCAACGGTTTCCTCAACAAGCCCTTCACCGATCGGCAGCTGAACGAGGCGATCGCGGAGCTCATCAGAGAATAATCATGCTGCAGGAACAGGAGCTGAAAACCTTCGTCGAGGGGACGACGAACTACTTCGAGGTGGCCGCCCAGCAGCCCGCCTCGATCGGCTCGCCTTATCTCATGGAAGGTGCCCCCGCGGTCCACGACTACACGGGTGTCATCAACATCTCCGGCAAGCGCGAGGGCGTGGTGTATTTCACCGCCCCGAAGGCGATGCTCACGGTGCTGCTGATGAAGATGCAGGAGAACGACTTCAGCCACGAGACCATGCGCGACCTGGTCGGCGAAGTGGCCAACACCATCTCCGGTAATGCGCGCCGTGACTTCGGGCGCGACTTCGTGATCTCCGTGCCCAGCGTGCTCGCCGGGGAGAAGCCGGAGATGAAGCCCGGTTCGCGTTGCTTCGTCATTCCAATCAACTGGCGCAGCCACTCGGCGAAGCTGATCGTCTCGCTGACCTGAGCGTCCGGCAAGGGACGAGCGACTCGCGTGCGATATATTCCGGTGGGCATGTGTCGCGCTGCGCCTTGCAGGGGCTAAATAGAACTTACAAAAGTAGCCGTTCTGGTCAATTCTATGTTTCCTGTAGAAAGCAAACCGTGCAGACCCGCCGGGAGAGTGCTTTGCGCAGGCTCCCAAACACGAGCTACGGCAGGGTCCCCGCGAGCTCACTCGTCCACACGCAACCGATAGCCGAGCCCAGCCTCCGTAACGAGATGCGTGGGCCGCTTCGGATCGGCCTCCAGCTTGGCGCGTAGATTCTTCATGCACACCCGCAGGCTGCGAGTGTCACCGAGCCGCTCCGGACCCCACACTTCGCGAATGAGTTGAGCCTGGGTGACAATCAGTCCGGCATGCCGCGCGAGCGATTCCAGAACGCGATACTCCAGCGGAGTGAGGTGGATCCCGGCACCGTCCGAGCCGGTGGCCTCACGCCGAGTCAGATCGACAATGACCTCGCCAAACTTCAGCGACGGCAGATGGTCCGAGGAGCGGGCGCTGCGACGCAACGCTGCGCGGACGCGCGCGAGCAGCTCGGGAGCACTGAACGGTTTCGTCACGTAGTCGTCAGCACCGGCATCCAGAGCGGCGATCTTCTGCTCCTCCATCGAGCGCGCGGAGACGACGACGATCGGCACTGGGGACCACGCGCGAACGCGTTGTATCAGCTTCACGCCATCCCCGTCGGGGAGGCCCAGATCCACGATCAGCAGATCCGGCTTGTGGCTGCGCGCCTCGATCTCGCCGCGCTTCATGTTCTCGGCCTCGATGACTCGATAGGCATCAGTCTCGAGGAGCACTCGTAGCACCTTGCGGATGTCGGGATCGTCCTCGACGATCAGCAGCTGATGCATCGCGCGCGTCATCTTCCGGGTTCTGTCGCCGGGAGGGTGAGCTGAAAACGAGCGCCTCCGCCTTCGCGGCGCAGTGCCTCGATGGTGCCACCGTGCGCTGTCACAATCGCTTTGCAGATCGCCAGCCCGAGGCCAACTCCAACGGCGGTGCCCTCCTCGACGCCGCGCTGAAACTTGTCGAACAGCCGTGCGGGATCGCCGGGAGGCAGGCCTGGCCCGTTGTCGTCCACGGTGATACGCACGAACTGTCCATCCACGATGGCGGAGACGAGCACTTGCGTTCCGGGAGGCGTGTATTTGGCGATGTTGTCGAACAGGTTGGAGAAAACCTGCACTATGAGAGAGGCGTCAACATGAACGTGCGGCAGTTCGTGAGGAAGACGCAGCTCCACCGGATGCTGCGCGAGCCGCTCCGATTGACCTTGCAGCGCCATCGCGACGAGATCGTCGACCGATTGCCAGTCGCGGCGAGTGACGATTTCGCCGGACTCGAAGCGCATGAGGTCCAGAACATTGGAGACCAGGCCCGTCATCTCGGTGGCCTTTGCTTCTATCGACCTGGCCAGTGAGGCACGTGTGCCCTCATCGAGCATCGCACCGCGCTCCGCGAGAGCTCCCCCTGCCCCTGCGATCACGGCAAGCGGCGTGCGCAGGTCGTGCGAAATGGAAGCTAGCAGCGTGTTGCGCAGACTCTCGCGCTCGCGTGCGAGATTTGCCGCTTCGGCCGTTTCGGCGAGGCGCGCACGCTCCAGTGCAAGTCCGATCTGGCCAGCAAACGTCTCCAGCAGGTGCCGCTGCTCCGGCAGAAGCACCCGGCGTGGATTCGATGGCAGCACGGCGAGGACCCCGAACCACTGGCGCTCATCGCCCAGAGGCACGTACAGACCGGAAGCCGCCGGAAGTGTGTCCGTCCCGAGACCCGCCCGCCGCCCGTGGTCGGCCACCCACTGCGCGACCGCGAGGTCCGAGGACCGATATGACTGCTCCAGAGGCGGGTCCCTGGGGTGGTGCAGCTTCCCATCGGCGTCGGGGAGGAGAATCACCGCGCCACACTGAAAGACCTCGGCGACATGTCTCACGGCCACCTGCGCCATGCTGCTGAGGCCGCGCGTCGCGGTGAGCTCACGGCTCATTGCATACAGCAAGGCCGTGCGACGCTCGCGTGCGCCGGCCACGCGTGTCTGCTGTCGAACGGAAGCCACGAGATTACCGATAACCAGCGCTATGAGCAGCATCACTCCGAAGGTCACAAAATATTGCGCGTCGGCTATTGCGAAGTTGAAACGGGGCGGAACGAAGAAATAGTCGAAGGCCGCCACATTCAATACAGCCGTCAACGCCGAGGGGCCGCGCCCCAGCCGCAGAGCGGCGACGGTGACCCCCAACAGATAGATCATCACCAGGTTCGAGAGCTCGAAGCGGCGAAACATCGTGAAAGCCAGTCCGGTGCAAATCACCGTGGTGGCAACGGCCCACGCGTATCGGTGCCAGGGAATCTGCCGAGCGACCTCAGAGGTATTCGTCCCCGCCTCCGGGCGAACTGCCGTCCGTTCAGTCGTGGCGACCGTGATGACATCGAAACCCCGCGCATTCATGACCAGTTGCACGGAAGCCGACGGGCGCAGCACTGCGCGCAAACCCCGACGCTTCGGCGCGCCGACGATTACACGTGTCGCGTGCCTGGTCTGTGCGTACTCGATCAAGGTTTCTGCGGCGGAAGGCCCGTCCAGAGTCACGGTCTCGGCGCCGAGAGACTCCGCAAGGCGCAGCACCTCGATGCGGCGGTTGCGATCAGAGTCCGCCAACCTCAACAGCCGAGGCGTTTCTACATACACGACGGTCCACTGCGCATCGAGCGCATCCGACATCCGTTTCCCGACACGTACGAGTTGCTCGGACTGCGCGTCGGGCCCTACCGCAACGAGAATGCGGTCACCCGCAATGCGCGGACGCGTCTTGTCCTCGGGTAGCGCACGCGCCGCGGCCTCGACCCGGTCTGCAACACGGCGCAATGCGAGCTCGCGCAACGCCATGAGGTTCGGCGTGCGGAAGAAGCGTTCCGCCGCCGTAGCTGCTTCATCCGCGATGTAGACCTTCCCGGCGCGAAGACGCGCCAGCAGGTCATCGGGCGGCAGATCGATGAGCTCGATTTCATCCGCCTCGTCGAACACCTTATCCGGCAGCGTCTCGCGCTGCCGTACGCCAGTGATCTGGCCCACCAGGTCGTTGAGGCTCTCGAGGTGCTGGACGTTGACGGTGGTCCAGACGTTGATCCCAGCCTCCAGCAGTTCCTCGATGTCCTGCCAGCGCTTGGGGTGCCGCGGCGGTGGATCGCCGCCCACGAGGTTGGAATGCGCCAATTCGTCGACCAGGAGCACCCAGGGGCGCCGGGTGAGAGCGCCATCGAGATCCAACTCGTGTCGCACGATTCCACGGTAGCTGACGGCAACCGTCGGTAGCCTCTCCAGTCCCTCGAGCAACCGCTCCGTGTCGACACGGCCGTGCGGCTCGACATAGCCCACGACCACATCCTTGCCGGAGGCTCGCACGTTCTGCGCGGCCTCCAGCATAGCGTAGGTCTTGCCGACACCCGCGGAAGCGCCAAAGAAGATGCGCAGGCGACCGCGCTTCGCGCGCGCCTCTTCGGCCTGGACTTGGGCCAGGAGTTGATCGGGGTCGGGCCGTGCTTCGGCCATGTGGCGCGGTTACCTGCTTATCGGGCGCTTGGCGCGTGCACCTCATCGAGAGCGAGATTCAACTGCAGTACGTTCACGCGCGGCTCGCCCAGCCATCCGAACAACCTACCGCGCGCGTGCTCGGCAATCAATGCCTGAACCACCCCGACGTTCAATCCCCGCACCCGTGCCACGCGCGCCGCCTGATAGTTGGCGGCGGCCACACTGATGTCGGGATCCAGGCCGCTGGCCGACGCCGTCACGAGATCGACGGGAACGGGCGCTGTGTTTCCCGGGTCTGCCGTGTGCAACGCATCGGCGCGTGCCCTGACGGCGTCGATCAGTGCCGGGTTGAGAGGACCGAGATTCGATCCGCCGGAGGCGAGACCGTTATAGGGCTGGGGCGAGGTCGCAGACGGGCGGCTCCAGAAATACTTCGGCTCCGTGAAGGACTGCCCGATGAGGCTGGAGCCGATGGGCTTGCCGTCGCGCAGCAAGAGGCTGCCGCCGGCCTGATGTGGAAACAGGACCGCTGCCAGCCCCGTAACCACGAACGGATAGACGAAGCCGGTGATCAACGTCAGGATCAGCAACAGCACGAGCGCGGGTCGAAGCAGAGTATTCATGGCGACTACACCAGGTGGAACAGGCCAAGGGCGACATCGATGAGCTTGATGCCCAGGAACGGGATGATGATGCCGCCCAACCCGTAGATCAGAAGATTGCGCCGTAACAGGATGACCGCACCGAGCGCACGATACTTGACGCCCTTCAGCGCGAGCGGAATCAGCACCACGATGATCAGTGCGTTGAAGATCACGGCGGAGAGGATGGCGGAGAAGGGACTGGCCAGCCGCATCACGTTCAGGGCATTGAGTTGCGGATAGGTCGAGGCGAACGCCGCAGGGATGATCGCAAAATACTTGGCGACGTCGTTGGCGATGCTGAAGGTGGTCAGCGAGCCGCGCGTCATCAACATCTGCTTGCCCGTCTCGACCACCTCGATGAGCTTGGTCGGATTGGAGTCCAGATCCACCATGTTGCCGGCTTCCTTGGCGGCCTGTGTGCCGGTGTTCATCGCGACGGCGACATCCGCCTGCGCCAGAGCCGGCGCGTCATTGGTGCCGTCGCCGGTCATCGCCACGAGCCGCCCCTCCGCCTGGTGCGAGCGAATCAACGATAGTTTGGCCTCTGGCGTTGCCTCCGCCAGGAAATCATCGACGCCGGCCTCCGCTGCGATGGCCGCGGCGGTGAGGGGATTGTCACCGGTGATCATGATCGTCTTGATTCCCATGCGCCGCAGCTCGCCGAAGCGCTCTTTGATTCCGCCTTTGACGATGTCCTTCAGCTCGATGATCCCCAGGACACGCGGACCGTCCCCCACCAACAGCGGAGTGCTGCCCCGGCGCGCCACGGCATTCACGCTAGTCAGGATGGCCTTGGGGAATACGTGACCGAGTCCTTCGATCTGCCGCTGGATGGCATCCGCCGCGCCCTTGCGGATCCGGCGGTCGCCGATGTCGACGCCGCTCATGCGGGTGTGTGCCGAGAATGCGACGAATGTTGCATTGAGGGAGCGCAGGTCGCGCTCACGCAGCTTGAAACGCTGCTTCGCCAGCACCACGATGCTGCGCCCTTCGGGAGTCTCATCAGCAAGCGAGGCGAGCTGCGCCGCATCTGCAAGCTCTTCCTCCGTCACCCCCGGAGCGGGAATGAACGTCGACGCCTGGCGATTGCCCAGCGTGATCGTCCCGGTCTTATCCAGCAACAACACGTCTACGTCACCAGCCGCCTCCACGGCACGCCCGGACATGGCAATGACGTTCGCCTGCATCATGCGGCTCATGCCAGCCACTCCGATCGCCGATAGCAGGCCGCCGATGGTCGTCGGAATGAGGCAGACCAGCAGCGCGACGAGGGCCGTAATGGTGATCGGGGTGCCTAGCTTGGCAACCTCGACGCTGTACTGCGAGTAAGGCAGCAGAGTCGCGGTCGCGAACAGGAATACCAGCGTGAGGGCGACGAGGAGGATCGTCAGCGCAATCTCGTTGGGCGTCTTCTGACGCTTGGCGCTCTCCACCATGGCGATCATCCGGTCGATGAATGTCTCGCCCGGATTGACTGTCACGCGCACGATGATCCAGTCGGACAGCAGCCGCGTCCCGCCGGTCACGGAGGAAAAGTCTCCACCGGACTCGCGGATGACCGGTGCCGACTCGCCCGTGATCGCACTCTCGTCTACCGAGGCGGCACCCTCGACGACCTCCCCGTCCGCGGGGATGTAATCCCCGGCTTCGACGAGCACCACATCTCCCTTGCGCAGCCGGTCGGCGGGAATGGGTGCCATCCGCGAGCGGTCCGCCGGATCAGCGAGCTTCTTCGCCGACACGGCTTGTTTCAGGCCCCGCAGGGAGGCGGCCTGAGCCTTGCTGCGGCCCTCGGCGAGCGCCTCGGCGAAATTGGCGAACAGCACGGTAAACCATAACCAGATTGCCACATTCAGGATGAACCAGGCCGGAGCCTCGCCTTTCCCGCCGAGCGCCTGCACCCACAGCAGCGTCGTGAGAATGCTGCCGACGTAGACGACGAACATCACGGGGTTGCGCCACTGTGCGCGCGGATCGAGCTTGCGGAGCGCGTCGATCATCGCGGGCACCAGCAACAGACGGTCGAACATCGACAGCTTGTGCCGTACGGCGGCGCGCGGCGGCTCCGCAGGGCGCGGCGGCGCGGGAATCGGCTCACGTGAGATCAAGTCGGCCATGGCTCAATTTCCCCAAAGCATCAGGTGTTCCACGACCGGCCCGAGCGCCAGCGCTGGAACGAATGTCAACGCTCCGACGAGCAACACCGTGCCGATCAGCAGAATGACGAATGTGGGTCCGTGCGTTGGCATCGTGCCCGCGGTGACCGGCACGCGCTTCTTGGCGGCGAGCGAGCCAGCGATCGCGAGCACCGCCGCAATCGGCCAGAACCGCCCGAGCCACATCACCACACCCAGCGCCGTGTTGTAGAACACCGTATTCGCGGACAAACCCGCGAACGCGCTACCGTTGTTGTTGCTCGCTGAGGTAAAGGCGTACAGGATCTCGGAGAACCCGTGTGCTCCCGGATTTGCGACGCCGGCCTGGCCGACGCTCAGCCTGACGGCAACGGCGGTGCCGATGAGCACGATGAACGGCATGACGAGAATGCAGATCGAGCTCATCTTCATCTCGAAGGACTCGATCTTCTTGCCCAGGTATTCCGGTGTCCGGCCGATCATGAGGCCGGCGATGAACACCCCGACGATGGCAAAGATGAGCATGGAGTACAGGCCCGTGCCCACGCCGCCGAACACCACCTCCCCGAGTTGCATGTTGAACAGCGGCACGAGCCCACCGAGGGGTGTGAAGGAATCGTGCATCGAGTTCACGGCACCGCAGGAAGTCCCCGTGGTGGCGGTCGCGAAGAGCGCGGAAGCGCCGATGCCGAAGCGCGTCTCCTTGCCCTCCATGTTGCCGCCGGACTGCGTCAGGCTGGCCCGCTGGTCGACCCCCAGCTTGGCGATCCGGGGATTGCCGGCCTGCTCGCTGTTCACGGCCACCGCCACCAGGGACAGGAACAGGATCAACATGGCGGCGAACACCGCCCACCCCTGGCGCGTGTCGCCGACCATCCGTCCGAAGGTAGAGGTGAGAGCGGCCGGAATGATCAGCAGCGCGAGAATCTCCAGGAAATTGGCTAGCGGGGTCGGGTTCTCGTACGGATGCGCGGAGTTTGCGTTGAGGAAGCCGCCGCCGTTGGTGCCCAGCTCCTTGATGGCCTCCTGGGAAGCCATGGGGCCCATCGGCAGGGTCTGCTTGTTCGTCGTCAGGTTTTCCGTGACCGGGTTGCCGGAGGCGTCCTTGACGGGGTTGCCCGCTGCATCGGTCTTGGGCTGGCTGTAGGGGAGTGTCTCGAGGGTGGTCACATCCTTGTACGCGCTGAAGTTCTGCACCACCCCCTGCGAAACCAGTGCCACAGCCAGCACCACCGACAGAGGCAGAAGGATGTACAGCGTGCAGCGAGTGATATCGACCCAGAAGTTGCCGATCGTCCGGGCGCTGTGCCGGATGATCCCGCGGATGAGTGCGATCACGACAACGATACCCGAGGCCGCGGATAGGAAGTTCTGCACGGCCAACCCGGCCATCTGCACCAGATAGCCCATGGTCGATTCGCCGGAGTAGCCCTGCCAGTTCGTATTGGTGATGAAGCTGACCGCCGTGTTGAACGACGAGTCGGCTGTCACGTTCGCGAACTGTTGCGGGTTCAGCGGCAGCCACAGCTGGAAGCGCTGCAGCAGGTAGACCAGAAGCGCGCCCAGGCCGTTGAACACCAGAAGCGCGATCGCATAGTGCTTCCAGCCCGTCTCCGCGGCTGGATCGATGCCGCACAGCCGGTACACGCAAGCCTCGAGGCGCGCCCCCACCCGCAACGGCCAGATCGGCTTGCCCTGCATCACATTGGCGATGTAGAGCCCGAGAGGCCTCATCAAGAGAACGATCGCGATGACGAGGGCGGCGATCAACGCCAGCGACGGGGCCGTCATCAGAGCTTCTCCGGCCTGAACATCGCGTAGAGCAGGTAGACGAAGAGCCCTGCGGTCAGCACTGCGCTCACCACGTACAGGGCGTTCATTCGACACCCCCGAGACGCGACAGGGCCCACACCAGCCAGTGCGTCGCCGCATACAGCGCGGCCAGCAGCAGGATGAAGGCGGCATCCATAACGATTGCGGTCACGGCACTTACCTCACCGCCGGCCAGGGATTCGCCGGCAGGGAGCAAACGTTACCGCGGCCGCTGTGAGCGGCCCGTTAGGAATCGGCGCATGAGCCCAGGTACTAATGCGCTTACGCAGCAGACAGCGCGAAGCTTGACCGTGCCGGCCGCGACGCGCGTCAAGGAATTGAAGAAAAACTCGGGCCGTCGCCAGTCTACGACTCCCCGGGAGACGCTCCGGCTGTTATGTTCCGTCCTTGCCAGACGGGGGTTTCCAAAGAAATGAATTTCACATCGCTCATCGAGCCGATTCAGCGCGTGTCCTATTCGATCGACGACAGCAGCCTCGCCCTGATGTCGCTGCTGGTGGGGATGATCGGCGGCTGGAAGATCACGAACTGGCGCGAGCAGCTCAAGGCCAGGCGCGTTCGCGTGGAGAAGCCGGAGCGCTCCGGCCCCGAGGACCGCTGACGGCCAGCCGCTAGCGCCGGCCGCCCAGCACGCGGGCGGGAAGCAGGACGATCGCTCTGAGCAGCTCGAAGACGCCCTCCACGGCGATGCCGAGGAGCCGAAACGGCAAAAGCAGCAGCCAGAGCAGCGGATAAAGGACGATCGCCAGCAGCGCGAGCGGCCAGCAGACCACGAGCAGCAGCAGCCACAGTACGAATCCGATCATCAGGATGTCGTCCCCGCCTGGGTTCGCCAAGCCGCCGGCCGTCCGGCCCGGCGACACCGTTGCCATCATAGCCCCGTCGGGGCCCTTCGACCGCGAGTCCTTCGAAGCCGGTCTCACGGTGCTGGAGCGAAGGTATCGTCTTCAGTACGACGCCCGGCTATTCGAGCGCTATCGCTACCTCGCCGGAAAGGACTCCGGTCGTTTGCGGGAGCTGCTCGCCGCGCTCGAGGACCCGCAGATCAGGGCCGTTTTCTGTGCCCGGGGTGGGTACGGCGCCATGCGGCTGCTGCCACACCTCGCCGCTGCCGACCTTTCCCGCGCTCTCAAGCCTGTCATAGGCTTCTCCGATATCACGGCCCTGCATCTGTGGCTGCAGCACCAGGGGACGGCCAGCATCCACGGCCCGGTCGTCACGCAGCTCGGGCGCCAGGAAGAAGCAGCGCAGGCACGCCTGTTCGGGCTGCTCGAGTCGACCTCCGCCGCACCGCCGCTCACAGGGACGGACACCTACGTCAGGGGCACGGTCGAGGGGCCCCTGCTGGGTGGGAACCTTACCGTCGTGTCCCGCCTGCTGGGAACTGCATTCCTCCCACCCCTCGAGGGCGCCGTGCTGCTGCTGGAGGACGTGGGGGAGCGGCCTTATCGCCTCGACCGGATGTGGACGCACCTCGCGCTCGCGGGAGTGTTCCGCAAGGTTCGGGGCATCGTGCTCGGAACGTTCTCCGGCTGCGAAGAGCGCGAGGCGGACTACACGGGCACGGATGTGCTCCGCACGCTGGCCGAGGAGACAGGCCTGCCTTGCGCCGCCGGCTTCCCGATCGGCCACGGGGACATCAACGAAGCGGTTCCTCTCGGCGTACGGGTGCGGCTCGACGCCAGCGCGCGGCGACTCAGCTTCCTCGAAGCGGCGACCCGAGCGGTCGCTACTCCAGGTCTGCTGTGAATCCGATTCCCCGCCGACTGGGCTGCGGCGGGTGCATGAGTTGAGGCGATGGGGCTACTTGCTGCCGCCGCGTTTACTCCGCAGGTCCTCGACCGCTGCGGCCATCTCCGGCGCCTGCGAGCTCAACCACTCCATTACCGCGCGGCGATCGTACGTGACGGTCGCGGCGGGTGGCCTCAGGAACATCTGCTCCAGATCGTTGCGCTCATCGCTGATGGCCGGGCCGTTCAGGTAGTCGCGACGCAGCATCGCGTCTGTGCGCACGATCCGGGCTCCGAGACTCGCCGGCGTTCTGACGAAGATCGCGGCCAGGTCGGCACGCTCACGCCCGCTCGCCGGGAATTGCCGGCGCAGGCGATCGATATCGAGCGGCTCGCGGCTGCCCAGAAGGATCAGCTCCTGAGTGATCCCCGAGTACAACAGCGTATGAGGAAACACCTTCACGAATGCGGCGACCGCCTCGGCGGCGGCCTTGGCCGGCATCTGATACACCGGCAGCCCACTGAGTCATCATCCCGCCCGGGGTCAGGTGCGCCAGCACGTCCCGGTAGTACTCCTGCGAGTACAGCCGGTACACGCCCGCCTGCATCGGCGGCGGCGGCTCGCTGGTGATGAGATCGTAGGTATTGCGCGACAGCCGCAGGAAGCTGCGGCCGTCGTCATTGATGAGCCGCACCCGCGGGTCCCGATAGACTTCATCGTTGGTGGTCGCGAATTCCCACGCTGTCTCGAACACGTTGCGATTCAGGTCGACGATATCCAGATGCCGAATGCTGTCGTGGGTGGCGATTGCCGAAGCGGTGTTGCCGACGCCGAAGCAGATCACGAGCGCGCTTTGCGGATTCGCCTGCAGCAACAGCGGGACGTGCGCCATCAGCCGCATGTACACCTGGGAAGGTGCGACCGTGCCGGACATGGAGGTATTGCCGAAAAAAAGATACGCCCCCTGCGAGGTGCGGATGACGTAGCTGGTGTCGGTCCCATTGCTCTTCAAGCTCGAGAAGGGATAGCGCGACTGGATACTGCCGGGCATCAGGTAGCTGGCATCGAAGCCGGCCGGCGTCAGCAGGCAGCCGGCAACGAGGGCGGCCGCGGCCGCGGCCGGTTGCCACCAGCGGACCGGGCGCCGCTCGGAGAGCAGCAGCAGCAGCGCCACGGCGCAGCCCAGCAGCACCCACAGGAGCTTGAGCGAATAGAAGATGTTGACTTCAGGGGCCAGCAGCGTGAAGGCCATCAGGCCAGCGCAGAACGCGATCGTGTTCAGCCCGTAGGCCAGCCCGAGATGCATCCGGCGCGTCTGCGCCTGGTTGCAGACGTAAGGCAGCAGGAGCGAGATCAGCAGATAGGGCACGAATACACAGCCCCCGACGAACACAAACAGCTCCGCGGCGCTATCCGGGAAGTTGTTGATCATGCCGAGCGCGTCGATCGCCTCGGAACGGGCATTCAATCGGTGGATGAGCACCGGGTACATGAGCCGCCAGGCGGCATAGAAATAGAGGGCGGCGCACAGGTAAGCGATCTTGATGTGCAGCAGCCGCAGGCGCCGAGCACGCCAGACGAATGCGCTGGCGAGAAAAATGCCGAGAATCGCCCAGAACGAGATGGCCGGCCCGAGCGCACCCGGGCTGTTGCTGACCACCAGATTGATGCGCTTGAACAGGTCTCCCTCGAGTGCGCCGGCAAGCAGGCCGCTGAGCGCCGCACAGCTCAGCAGGAGCGTCAGGTTGGTGGGGACGGCGGCGACCGGCTGATGGCCGTTCTCAGGGGGCGGGCCCGGCGTGAGCGAAGGCACCTGCAGCGAGCCGCGACCGGTGATCAGAAACAACGCGGCAATCACGACGTTCAGCCCGAGCATCAGCCAGAAGGTGGCGGTGTGACCGATACGCGGCAGCAATAGAAACTGGCACGCGAGCACGCCCGCGCAGGCACCGAGTGTATTCCAACCATACAGGGCGGCCGGGAGCCGCTCACCGGCAGGCGTGTCCAGCAGCGCCCGTGAGAGGAGCGGGAATGTCGTTCCCATCCAGAAGCACGGCGTGAATACGCAGACCACCGCGACGGCGAGCTGCCCGAAGCGGTAGCCGGGATTCTGGACCCAGATGCCCGCCTGCACGTGGTAGGGGAAGTCGCCCCACACATGCGCGGGAAGCAATCCCGCCAGCACAGTCAGCGCGGCCGCGACGGCCACCAGCAGCTCGACCAGGCCATAGAGTCGCAAGGGATCCAAGATGCCCGTGACGCGCGCGAGCCACTGCGTGATCCGCCGGCTCGCCAGCGAGCCGACGCCGAGGCCGCCAATGAAATTGCACGTGACCAACGCGAAGCTGAGACTGGTGGAGCCGAACCAGTCGGGGAAAAGACGGAACCAAACTACCTGGTAGCCCAGCGCGACCAAGCCCGAGAGGGCATAGGCGAGAAATACGCGGATCATCGACACCCCTTTGGAGCGGGCATCATCGCGCAGTTCGGCGGCGCGCGCGAGGCGATCCGCCGGCGCACAGCCCCTGCGGAGGATCACCTCGCTGAGGGCCTCAACTCCGCGAAAATCGCCGCAGGCGATTTTCGCAAGTCAACTAGAACAAGGATCCCCCCTCTCCTACCATCTCCCGCCGCACCATCGGGATGGGCGGACCGCCGTAGGAGAGGAACTTGTCGTGGAATTCCTTCCAGTGCGCGCGCGGATCCTTTTCCGAGCTCCAGTATTTCGCCACCCAATCCGCGCGCAGCTTGCGGATCATCAGCTTGCCGAGCGTGTAGTTCAGGTACGCAGGATCGTACGTGCCGCGCGCCGCCTGCTGCCGGGCATCTCCGGGATCGGCAAAGGCGCTGTCGCGAAACATCTTCTCCGCCTGGGCCACGGTCATCCCCTGCGTGTGCAGCCCGATGGCGCACAAAAAGCGTACATCGCGCAGCAAGGCATTCGTGAGCTGCCCGATGTGCTGTTCGGGATCGGCATTGCCGAGTCCCTCCTCCCACATCATCTCTTCCGCGTAGTGCGCCCACCCTTCCGCATATCCGTAGCCCACCCACAGGGCGGCAATCCTGGAAGGGTTGCGATTGGCGTGCAGGAACTGCAAAAAGTGTCCGGGCCACACCTCATGGACGCTGGTGTACAGCAGATCGTCTTTGCCGGGAATGTAGGCCGCCTGCTCCTGCTTCGACCAGTGCGGGTCGGGCGGTGCGATGTTGTAGGTGGAAGCCACCCCCTGGTCGTAGGGCCCGGGCACGTTGATGTAGGCGGAGTTGCCGCGATTGTAGGGCGGCGCTTCGGCCACCAGCGCCTCCTCCGTACCCGGGATCGTCACGATGTCCCGCTGCTGGATGAAGGCCTCGAGCGCAACGAGCTGCCGTCGTGCCGCCTCGACGGGTCCACCCTCGGGCTTGTCACGCTCCATTTTCAGTGCGCAGGCGCGCAGCGATCCCCTCGGGAGATACTGCGCGCACGCGACTTTCAGCGCCGCCAGATTGCGATCCAGGTCGGCCTGGCCGATCTGCAGCAGCTGCGCGAGGGGTGTATCGACCTGCTCGGTCGATAGCAACATGTCGGCGAACAGCGCTCCCCCGAGCGCGTAGTGGTCGGTGGCGCTCTTGCGCTGGGACTGCAGCCACTGCTTCAGACCCTCCATCGCCTGCGCCGCCGCGGTATCGGCCTCCGCCAACTGCTTCTGTGCCTGAGGATCGTGGATCGACTCGAAGACCTTCGGGACGTCCTTGCGATAGAAGGTGGCGAACCCGCCGAAGCCGGCGATCCCCCGCGCCAGCAGGGTCTTCGCCATCGGCATGCGCAGATTGGCGCGGATGTCACCGACCAGCCGTGGAATCTGGCGCGCATAACCGATGTAGGCCTGCATGCGCGTAGCGAGCGGCGCGTAGTCCCGGCTGAGATACACCTCCGGATCGAGGCGATCGATGTACCACGCGGGATTCACAAACGGCGCCTTCGCATGGTCGAGCCAGAACAACTGGCTCGTGGTGACGCTGATGACGTATTGGCGCTCGAAGCGCTGGCTCGGTGTGAGCGGGGCGGGGTCGAAATCCTGAGCCTGCCGGCGCGCCCTCTCCAGACGGGTCACCTCCCTCGCGATACCGGCCGCGCTCCAGTCAGGCATCTGGCCGTCAAACTCATGCCGTCCCGACTGGGACGCGAAGAAGGGCTGCGCCTTGAAGCTGTCCTCGATGAAGCGGGCGGCGAAGGCTTTCCATGCGGCCTGCGCTTCATCCTGTGGATGGGTCTGCGGCGCAGGCACCGTTGCGGGCGCCGGTCGCTCGCGAGTGCACGCGGACAGCACGGCCACGAGCGCCACACACGCGGCCAGATTTCCTCGGGTCATCGAGATCCCTTCTGGTGCAGCCGCCTAGGCCAACATGGACGAAGAATCAGGATAGAGGCGGCCCAGCGCCGACCGTCCTGCCGCGCGCACGATGGACAGCACTGCAGCAGCACATTCCTCTGCGGCGCCCGTGCGCGACAGCACCCATGCCGCCTCGATCTGCTTAGCTCTCTCGCTCAAAGTCTCTTCCACTGCCGTCAGCCAGTGTGCCGGCGCGGCGCCGGCGACGAAGTCGCCACGCCCGCGTCCGAAATGCGCGACCGCCAGATACCGCATCAGCGCGGCGACCAGACGCCCCGATAGAAACTCGGTTGACCAGCGAACGGTTCCCGCTTCCGAGCCGCGCGCAAGGTTGTAGGCTTTTGCAAGACCGCGCGCACCGAAGGCGCCGAGCACGCCGCCGATCATTGCGCCCGCGCCGAACGTCAATCCCCCCGCTCCGAGATCGGCCGCCAACCCACCAAGCGCGCCGGAAACCAGACCACCGAGGACGCTCGCCGTGTCGGCATCGGCCGGACGCTGCACCAGGAACTCGCGACCCATTCGCTGCAGGACCTCCTCTGTCGCCTTGCCGGAGAGTCCGTGCAGACGCACCAACTCCTCGGTTGCCGTGCGCACTTGACGATCCAGGCGCGTGGCAAGCGCAGTCTCCGCTCGCTCGACCTCGGGGCTGTTTCCGGGTGCTGCACCCGTGAGCACATTCGTCGCAGCGCCCAGCCAGGCTCGAGCCTTGCCTTGCGGCTCGGCAATCCGCTCGATGTCGAGGGCGAGCGCCACGACCTGTCGAGCAAGCACCTGCATCGACTGCTCGAAAACGGCAAGGTTGCGCTGCTGCCACGCGTCGCGGATGCGCGCGAAGGCTGCCTCCTTCGGTTCCGCCAGAGCGCGCTGCACGTGTTCGAGCAGCGTGCCCTCCTGCACCCAACAGCGTGCGAACGCGTCAAACGGCAGAACCCCCCTGACACACGGGTACTTCGCTACGAGCGCCTCCCACTCCTGAACCTCGGCGCGTGTCTGGGCAGCATCTCGCGGGGCACCGAGCTGGTTGAGCAGAAGGATCACCGGCTTCTCGAGCCACCCGAGAATCTCCATCTCGATGCCAACGTACGCGGCCGCAGACGGGTGCTCGCTCGCGTTGGCCACATACAGCACCACGTCGCTCGCCTCACGCACCGTGCGCATTGCCTGCTGTCCGCACCAGAAGGGGCGGTCGGCGAACCGGTCCCATACCTGCGCAAAAAACCAGCCCAGAGGACGATCGGCCTGCTGCAGTCGTTTCAGCAAGCGGCCGCTGTCGCCGAAGCCTGGGGTATCCCACAGGACCAGAACGTCGCCCGCGGACGTCTCGATCAGCACGTTGCTCTCGGCCACGTCCGTGACGTGAGGGCGATCACCGATTTCCCCGATGTCACGGCGCAAGAGCGTTCGCGCCAGTGTGGTTTTGCCGACGTTCGTGTGAGAGATGAGACTCAGATCGATGCGGGAACTCGCGTTCACGACACGCCCGCCTCGGGCGCAGTAGCCGCACTCACGTTCACGATGCGCCGCCGGACCACAGTGCGGCGCGCGCCTGGTCCCGCGCCTCGGATTCCGAAGGCGCACCTGGCACGATCCTCGCCAAGTCCACGATGCACGCACGCAAGCCGTACCCGGCTACGAACTGCGACCACAATCGACGTCTCTCCTGCAGGCGCTGCTCGAGCTCCGGCCCACCTTGCATGCGCGCCGCATACGGTCCGGTGTCGATGACCACCAACAGTGGGGAGGCGCCGGGCCGGCTCGCACAGACATCGCGCACGGCCGCGATGATCATGCCGTGATTCTCGACCTCGGGCGTCGATGCGACCGTCATGAGCAGAACGACCCAGCCTTGCGATTCGATGCGTCCCTTGGCCAGCTGCCGACGAAACTCGTCTTCCTCTCCGTAGGACACCGGCGTATGTATGGCAACGCTGACCCCTGTGCCGAGCGCCCCACTCAACAGCGTCTGCAAGCCGGTGAGCGACTGCGGACTCGGCTCGTAGGCGAATGGGATGACGCTGGCACTTTCCAGCACGACCCCGCCGGAGGCGCCGACCAACAGGGTCCGGGCATGTCCGAGGAGCGACGCCGGAAGCGGCGCACGGCGCGACAGGCGCCACAGTTTGTAGCGCGACAGGACCGCCAGGATTACCCGCGGAGCCACGATATAAAGCGCCGCAGTCAGCGCGATCAGGTGGATCCAACTGGCGGCCTCCGCGCCTCCCGAGGAGCCCGTCCAGCGTAACGCAGCCAATGCATCGGCAGGAGGCACGCCGATCCCGCTGAGCGCAGCGGCAGGACCATAGAACAACACGGCCAGCGCGTGCACGGCGGTTGCCGAGAGGAAGGTGCTCTCCCAGCCTGCCTCGTAGCGGAACACCAGGCCGCGCAGGTACAGGCCGAGGATCAGGCCGACGGCGACGAGGGCGGCAGCGAGATGCATCAGCAGCTTGGCACGCTCCAGCAGCAACGGATGCACGACGGCGGTCCATTCCGAGGTGAAGCGTCGCAGTGCGGTCGCCAACGGAGCGTTGAACCGCGTGGATTGATGCAGCAGTGAATCGACGCGTCGGCCGATCCAGCGCTCGTAGACCCGTCCCGACCAGAAGCTGCCGGCGCCGGACGCGAGACCGCCGGTCCGGCGGCGCCGCATGCGCGCCGCGATCAGCACCGCGTAGACGAACAGATTCCACGCGATCAGCCCGATGAGCGGAAAGCTCAGAATGTTGATGCGATGGCTTCCGTCCAGGGCCGACAGACTCGCTCCGAAGAGTATCGCCACGCCGAGCACGACCCGCCCCAGCCATGTCAGGCCGGCGGCGACGGCCAGCACATGATCCACTGCGGGAGAGCGTGCTCGCACCCGCGCCAGCAGGAACTCGGCGCGGTCGGCGAGGAAGGTCTCTGCGGCACGCGACAACGTCGCCCCGGTCGGGAGCTGCGGAGCTGAGGACTGGGCGCGCACGGCTGTCCGGGTGGCTTCGGCACGGTCCGCGGCGGGAAGCACCTCCCCTTCGCGATCGGATTCCTCGATCGACTGGACCAGCAGAACGGTGCGCAGTGTCTGGATATTCACACGCCCGGAACCACCCGTCCGGCTAGCCGCCGGGCTAGTCCATCCTCTGAGCCTTGACGGCCAGCAACGCGCCCCCGCTGTCCCGCTCGATCCCGATCTCTATCGGCTGGCAGCAGACCTGACAATCCTCGACGTAGCCCGGATCGTTCGTGGTCAGATCGATCCGCGTCTCGAAGCGCTCGCCGCAGTAGGGACACCGCACGGATACGAACTCCTCGGGCATGAGGCGTCCCCCTGGTGGGGCGCCAGGCTCATAGACGGGCTCGAGGCCGTACAACTCATCGATGCTGCGCGCGTCGACGCTCGCAATCCGGTCCTTCAAGGCCCGCAGCGGGGATGCCGCACGTTGGGTTTTTCGCTTGTGCACACCGTGCATTCTACGCGAGGCGCGCGGCGAGCATATGGTCGGGCAACTATAAGGTTACAGCCGGTAGGCGCGCTTGGGGAGGCGATATGCCAGGTCGGAAGCCACTTCCGCTGCCTCGTCCACGTCGAGGCGATGCTCGGCGACCAGCCGAGCCAGGAACGCGCAATCTACGCGGCGCGCAACATCGTGCCGCGCCGGGATCGACAGGAAGGCGCGGGTGTCATCGTTGAATCCGACGGTGTTGTAGAAGCCGGCCGTTTCCGTCGTGTGCTCACGGAACCGCAGCATTCCTTCAGGACTGTCGTGAAACCACCAGGCCGGCCCCAGCTTCAGGCACGGATAGTGGCCCGCGAGCGGCGCCAGCTCGCGGCTGTAGGCCGTCTCGTCCAGAGTGAACAGGATCAGCGCGAGGCGCCGGTCGTTGCCGAAGCGATCCAGCAGCGGCTTCAGTGCGCGCACGTACTCCGTAGCGCAGGGGATATCGCCGCCTTTGTCGCGGCCGTACTCATCGAACAGGCCACGGTTGTGATTGCGGAAGGCGCCGGGATGAATCTGCATGACGAGGCCGTCATCGAGGCTCATCTGCGCCATCTCAAAGAGCATCTGCGCACGGAACAGCTCCGCTTCCTCCGCGCTCGCCTGACCTGCGATCACGCGGCCGAACAGTCGCTGGCAGGCCTTGGAATCCAGGTCGGCCGTGCGCGCGGTCGGATGCCCGTGGTCCGTGGCAGTGGCGCCGGCTTTGGCAAACACGGCGCGCCGCACGCGGTGCGCCCGCAAGTAGCCTGCCCACGAGAACACATCCTCGCCCGTCAACACTCCGAACTCCGCAAGAGCGGCACCGAAGTGCTCGTGCTCCGGATCGACTACGGCGTCGGGACGATAGGTGGTGATGATCCGCCCTGGCCAGCCGCTCGCGCGGATCTGCCGGTGCGACTCCAGAGGGTCCAGGGGCGACTCGGTGGTTGCCAACACCTCGATGTTGAATCGTTCGAACAGCGCCCGCGGCCGAAACGCGTCCGTGCGCAGCGCTGCGCCGATCGCATCGAAGTAGGCATCGGCGCTGGCGGCATCCAGCACCACCTCGAGGCCGAACACCTCCTTGAAAACGTGATTGAGCCAGAGCGCGGACGGAGTTCCCCGGAACAGATAGAAATGGCTGGCGAACAACCGCCAGGCCTCCCGAGGATCGGCGCTGGAGGGCCCGCGGCGGGCAGCTACGCCGAGCCGCGCCAGGTCGATGCCCTGGCTGTAGAGCATGCGGAACAGGTAGTGATCGGGGGCGAGCAGCAACTCGGTCGCGTTGCCGAACGGCTCGTTGCGCGCGAACCATTCCGGGTCGGTGTGTCCGTGGGGACTGAGGATCGGAAGCGATCGCACGCTTGCGTACAACTCGCGAGCGATCGCGCGCACGTTCGGATCCAGGGGAAACAGGCGGTCGGGGTGCAGAACGAGACGCTTCGACATGGGGGCATGATACCCTGGCCTGTGCCGGACATGGTAACCGGTGTCACTGCGTTGCGTGGCTCAAGCTCTTCGCCCGAAGGTTTACCACGGCCAGGGCGAAGGGTTACTTCGGCGGCTGGGTGGACTCCCGCACGACCAGGTGCGGGGCCACGCGGACGGCGGTACTGCCTTCGCTCTGCTCCGATCCCTTGGGCGCGATCAACATGGCCGCGGCGAGCCGGCCCATTTCCCGGATCGGCAGCCGCATGGTCGTCAGCGCCGGGGTGAGGCGCGAGGCCATCGGAGTGTCGTCGAAGCCGATGACGGACAGCTCGTCGGGGATCGCGATGTGCATCCGGTAGGCCGCCTTGTACACCCCGGCCGCCATCTCATCGTTGCTGGCAAAAATCGCCGTGGGACGCGGGCGTTGCGCCAGCAGAGCCTCCGCGCAGGCGACTCCCGACTCGAACGTGTAGGCGCCCTCCACGATCATTTCCGGCGGCACCGACACGCCGCGCTTCTCGAGCGCGCCGATGAAGCCGCTTTGCCGCTCGTGCGCGGAGCGATTCGGCTGGGGTCCTGCGATGAACCCGATGCGCCGGTGGCCCAGGGCCTCCAGATAGTTCGCCGCCTCCGCGGTCGCCTCGCGATCGTTGGAGACGATCATCTTGGAAGTGTTGTCGATGCGGACGGAGGCGAGTCGCACGCATTGGCAATCGACTTCCTCCAGGGCGCGCGCCAGCGCCTGGTCCTCCGACACCGGCGGAAGGAGAATCACTCCATGCAGCTTCTGGCGTTCGACGAACCGTCGCACGCCCGGCACGAAGTCCTCGCTGAAGCGGTCGCACGGATGAACGACGAGCTCGAAGCCCGACCCGCGCAGCGCATCCAGCGCCCCATCCTGGCTGTGCACGATGTAGGCCGCATTCGGGTTGTCATACACCAGCCCGATGAGAAAAGACCTGCGGAACGCCAGTCCGCGCGCTTGCGGATCAGGCGCGTAGCCGATCCGTTGGATGACGGCGTCGATCTTGGCGCGCGTCTCGTCTCTGACGAACGGCGACTGATTGATCACCCTCGAGACGGTCTTCTTCGAGACATTCGCCAGGCGCGCAATGTCGTTGATGGTGGCGCGCCTTCCCTCGGGCATTTCCATGCTCGCGTGATGCGGGTGAGGCGCGGTCCCCGCGGACGCGCCGCGTGCATCGTTACGCACGGCTCCCGGGCCAGCCTCTCCTCGCTTGCCGCTCGGAACGTCCCCTCGTGCGCCGCCCTTTGCAGGGCTGGGCGATTTGGCCTTCGGCATAGTCGCCGCGCTCCGGCTTTGTTCGTTATGGCCGCAGTCTACGAGATCGGGGGCTCTGGACAAAAGGCCGCGGCCCCTCTTAAATGACACCGGTTTCTACCGCCCATCCGCTGATGTGACATACCCTCTCTCGCAATCCGTTCTGGCCGGCCTCGCCCCGCAGGTGCAGCGTCCTCGCTACGACCGTCGCAGCCTTGCCACGGGCATCGTGCACTTCGGACCCGGCGCATTCCATCGCGCGCACCAGGCATGGTTCGTTGAAAATCTGCTCGCTCATGACCCGCAATGGGGAATCAGCGCGGTCTCTTTGCGCAGCACCGATGTCCGCGACGCTCTGGCCCCCCAGGACGGTCTGTATACCCTGGTAACGCTCGATGCCGAGATTTCCTACCAGGTCATCGGCGCTTTGCGCGAGATCCTGGTCGCACCGGAGGATCCCCAACAGGTCCTGCAGCGGCTGAGCGCACCCTCGACGCGTGTCGTGACCATCACGGTCACCGAGAAGGGCTACTGCCTTGCGCCTGACGGCGGCCTGGACGTCACCCATCCGGACATCGTGCGCGACTTGCGTGACCCTCGAGCGCCCGCCAGCCTCATCGGTTATCTCGTCGAAGCGTTGGACCGCAGACGGCGCGCCGGAAGCGACGCGCCGACGATCATCAGCTGCGACAATCTCGTCGACAACGGCACGCGGTTGGGGCGCGCCGTCGTGCAGTTGGCACAGCTGCGCGACTCGGGGCTCGCGCGTTGGATAGAGGATCACGCGCAGTTTCCCCGCACCATGGTGGACAGCATCACGCCCGCGACCACGGATGCCCTGCGAGAGCGAGTGTCCTCGACAGCAGGCTTCACGGACCGCTGGCCGGTGCAACGCGAGCGTTTCGTGCAATGGGTCATGGAAGATCGCTTGCACGGGCACGGTCCCGACTGGCAGGCCGCGGGTGTTACCGTAACGAACGACGTCTCCGCCTACGAAAGCGCGAAGCTGCGTCTGCTCAACGGCGCTCACTCGACACTCGCGTACGTCGGCCTGCTGATGGGCTACGAGAGCGTTTCGGAGGCGATGAAGGATGCGCAGCTCGCGCGGTTTGTGGCGAGCCTGATGCGGGAAGACATTCGGCCGAGCCTCGTGGCGCCTCGCGGCCTCGACCTTCAACGGTACATCTTGGCTGTGCTCGAGCGCTTTTGTAACCCCGCCTTACACCATGCGCTCGCACAGATCGCGTGGGACGGCTCTCAAAAACTGCCCTTCCGCCTGTTTCCAACCATCGCCGCGGCGCTGGCAGCTTCACGGCCGATCGGCAGGCTGTGCGTTCCGGTCGCCGCCTGGATGCACTTCATCCGCCGCAAAGCGCTCGCAGGGGAGCCCGTGACGGACCCGCTCGCCGGGCAGCTCCTGGACATCGGCCAGGCATGCGAGCGCCGCGCTGTCACCGACGTGCCCGCGTTCCTCGAGCTCGACTCGGTGTTTCCACCGGCTCTCACCGCCGACGCCCGCTTTGTATCCGCGGTGAGCCGTGCCTATGATGACCTTGCGGCCGAGCCTCCGGAGTGGAGTCGAGTGCTGCGCTGACAGGTGCCGAATGGGAGCCGATCATAAGACATTGCCTGGGGTGGCGTGCTACGGCGAGGTCCTGCTGCGGCTGACGGCGCCGCAACACGGGACGCTGTTGCAGCAACCTTCGCTGGACGTCAACGTGGGCGGCGCGGAGGCCAACGTCGCAGTCTCCCTGACACACTTCGGACATCCTGCCTCCCTCGTGACCGTGCTGCCCGACAACGCATTGGGGCACGCCGCGTTGGGCGAATTTCGCCGTCACGGGGTGCATACGGAAGCCGTCCAATTCCGCGCCGGCCGCATGGGCCTGTATTTCCTGACCGCCGGCGCGGGACATCGACCCTCGGAAGTCCTGTACGACCGCGCCGAGTCGGCGTTCGCACTGGCACCTCCCGATCTCATCGACTGGGATCTGGCACTCGCCAACTACAGCTGGCTGCATCTCTCGGGCATTACACCGGCAGTGAGCCCACCAGCGGCCGAAGCGGCGCTGCGGGCGGTTCGCGCCGCGCGTGCACGCGGGGTGTCGGTCTCCTTCGACTGCAACTATCGGGCGAAGCTGTGGGAGCGCTGGCACGGAAGCGCCCGGGCGATCCTGGGCGAGCTGGTGAACGAGGCCGACCTGTTGTTCGCCGAGCAGCGCGACATCGCCCTCATTCTCGGCCATGACTATGATCAGGTGCCGGCGGAACAGCGCTTTCGCACCGCGGCCACGCACGCGCTCGAAGCGTTCCCCCGCCTGCAGCGAATCGCCACCACCGTCAGGGTGCAACGCAACGTCGACGATCACGACCTCGCGGCGGTGATCTGCAGCCGTGCGGGCCTGTGGACGACGCGTCGCTATTCGCTCGGACAGATCGTCGACCGCATCGGGAGTGGCGACGCCTTTGCAGCCGGTGTGCTGCATGCCGTACTGGCGGGCTGCGACGACCAGGCGGCGGTGGATTTCGGGCTGGCTGCGGCCTGTCTGAAGCACTCGATTCCGGGCGACTTCAACCGCATCGGCGTCGCCGACGTGCATCATCTGCTGCAAGATACCGGCTTTACCGTGAGGCGCTGAAGTTGACTGCCCCAGACCCGAGTCGCGCCCAGATCATCGAGCGACTGCTGCAGCTCTCGCCGGTCATGCCGGTCGTGACTCTGCAGGATGCAGCTGTGGCCGCCGATCTCGCGCGTGCACTCGTGCGCGGAGGAATCCGCGTCATCGAAGTCACGCTGCGTACGCCCGCGGGCCTGCGAGCTATCGAGCGCATCGCAGCGGAAGTCCCCGAGATCAGTGTCGGCGCGGGCACAGTCCTGTCGATAGCGGATCTGTACTCTGCTGCCAGCGCAGGGGCGGCCTTCGCGATTTCTCCGGGGGCCACTCCGACATTGCTGGCCGGTGCGGGGGCTGGACCTCTCCCCTACATTCCCGCAGTCGCTACCGCCTCGGAGCTCATGGCGGGAGTCGGCGCGGGCTATCGCTTCTTCAAGTTCTTTCCGGCCACCGCGGCAGGAGGCATCCCCATGCTGAAAGCCCTGGGGGCACCTTTTCCGGAGGTACGCTTTTGCCCCACGGGGGGCATCACGCAAGAGACGGCCCGTTCATTCCTGGAGCTGCCGAACGTGCTGTGCGTGGGCGGATCGTGGCTCGCACCGCCGCAAGCGCTGCAGTCGCGCGACTGGAGCCGGATCGAATCGCTCGCCGCCAAGGCCGCCGCGAGCCGCAACGAGGTACAGACCGTTATTCGATAGTCGGCAGAGAGCGCGGCGCTTCCGTGCTCGTCGGATCGTAGACGCGCGTCAACGCGACTCTCGGTACGCTGCTGCCGCTGAGGCGGATCTTGACGATGAGCTGCCGCCCATTTTTGTTGGAGAGTGAAAAGGTCTCGGTCATCTGCATGCCCAGCTGCGAGCGGACGTCGACGACGAAATCCTTTCCGTGCCAGCCTGCACTCTGGTCGCCGACCCCTTCGGGTACCGACACGACGCTTTTCTCCCCGGGAGTAAAGCTGTGCGTGGAAGTTCCATAGTCGACGATGAAAGCATCGGGCCGTTGCTTGATGGCCAGCACCTCATTGCGCAGCACGTCGGAGTTGGGAATCAGTGTGAGCAACGTCGGCTGCTGCGGTCCGTCCTCTTCCTCAGGAAACACGTCGCCTGGATTCTGACCGGACTGCTGACCGCGCCGCCGCCTTCCCGTGACTTGCTGGGATTGCTGCGCGTAGCCGCGTCGGGGCCGAAACTTCTCGAGAGCCTTTCGCAGGTCGTCGCTGGCTGCAACGTTCAATCGCCACGTACCGGCGAAGTCGACTCCCGGCGGAGCCGTCTGCTCGTAGCTACCCACGGACGAGCAGCCGAGGCAAAAGAGTATCGCCGCCACCGCGAAGAGCGACACGCGAGCCCGTGCCAAAGTAGGCCCGCGGTAGTCGCTCTTGCACGCTCGCGGCTCGGGACAGGCACGTGTCAGCGACACTGGATCGTTAAACATCATTCGGCCGCGGCAGTAACGGTGCTCACATCGTAACCGGTTCTGCGGCTCAGATCCTGATTCGCTGCCAGGCCCGCGACCGCCAGCGGATGAACAGCACCGAGCCGAGGAGGACGATATAGATGTTGAGCGCCACCCATCCCCCCACCGACCCCCAGCCCAGTTGGGGGAGGAACCCGAACCACCCCTGGCCGGGCGCAAACGTGAAGGAGTGGGCCAGGGGCACGAAGACCAGCCACGACAGGGGCAATACGAGCGCGGCGGGCACCTTCACATCGCCCGCGCCGCGCAGGGTCATGGTGCTGGCGATATTCAGGCCGTCGAAGAACTGATAGGGAGCGGCGAGCCAGAGAAGCCGGGAGCCGAGCCCGACCGCTGCCGCCGCGTCGGCGTCCGCCGATTCTGTAAAGAACGGCAGGATCCAAGGCCCGCCCAGCGCGAGCAGGATGCCGACGCCACCCATGTAGAGCCCGGAAAGAAGGATTACGCGCGAGCCTACGCGCATGGCCCAACCGCGGTCGCCCGCACCGATCGACTGGCCCACGAGCGTGGTGCCCGCGCATGCGATTCCATAGCCTCCCATGTACGCGACCGACGTCAGCACGATAACGATTTGAGAGGCCGCTCCGCCGGCAGTTCCAAGCCGGACCTGCATCATCTGGAACAGGGAGAAGCCGAGGATGTCCGCCGCGGGCATCACGCCGATCGGGAAACCGATCCGCAGCAGCTCCCAGAGCCGCCGCCAGTGCGGTTTCCAGGTCAGGCGGGATTGGTAGCGGCTGCGATAGGGTTCGCGCCAGAACACCGCCAGGGCGATGACGAGCCCCAGCGCCTGCGCCACGGTCGTCGCCCAACCCGAGCCCGCGATACCCCACCCCAGATTGAAGATGAACACCTGGTTGAGAAGGACGTTGGCGGCGGTGGTGACTACGGTGATCACCAGTGTGACCCGGGGAAGGCCGATGCCATTGAAGAATCCGAACGTTGCCCAGACCGCGGCGCCGAATGTTGCGCCCGCCACACGTGGCCACCAGAACTGGGAGGCGAGCTGCTGGATCCCCGGCTCGAACCCGAACGGCGCCAGGATCAGACCGCTCGCGGCGCCCACCAGCACGAACAGCGGCGCGACGCACAGCGATGCCCACATGGAGGTCCACAGGGCCTGGCCGGCGCGACAGTAGCGCCGTGAGCCGTACGCCTGCGCAACGATCGGCTGGACTGCCTGCCCGGCCCCGCCCAGCACCATCACCACCGCCCAACAGAGCCACTGCACGGCGCCGACCGCGGCAATCGCCTGCGTGGAGATGCGACCGATGAACCACACGTCAGTGAGATTCAGGACGATCTGCACGGCGCTGTTCGCCATCAGGGGTAACGCGAGCGCCAGCACTGCCCGTTGGTCAACGTGCGCGCGGCCAGTCGCGTCAATCCGTTGAGCCGGCAGCGTCTGCGCGCTGGTTGACTGAGTCGGCGTGTCCACGATGGGAAGTGAATCGCGCGGAGGGCAGCAGATTCTCTCACATTGTGCTTTACGTCGAGCACTGGAGGCGGCACCTTACGGGCATGGCCACCAGAACGACCCGTACTCCCGCCCCGAAGAAGGCTGCAAAGAAAGGCCGCGGTAAGCTCGCGCCCGGCAGCAAAGCTCGCGGACTCGATGCAACGGAAGTCGCGCTTGCGCTCGACAGCCCCGATGTCGCAGCGGTGACCGAGCTGGTCCGCAGCGCCGGCGGTGCGCCGATCGGCGCCTACCGCGACCCCCTGGGCGGCCGCGCGCTGCTGGTTGCCTCACTCCCGTTGAGCGCGGTGCAGCCAACTCCGTTTCAGCGCGACTTGTCGCCGACACACGCCAAGCGTCTGGCGCAGAAGATCGAGGAGACCGCAGCGTTCCTGGATCCGTTGATCGTGGTCCGGGGCGAAGACGGCAAGCTCTGGACGCCCAACGGCAGACATCGGCTGGCCGCCGCCAAGGTCCTGGGGCTGCGCCAGATCACGGCGCTGATCTCCCCGGACGACACGCTCGCGTATCGCATCCTCGCGCTCAATACCGAGAAGGCGCACAACCTGCGCGATCGCAGCCTGGAAGTCATCCGCATGGCTCGCAGCCTCGCCGAGCGTCACAGCCAGGCCCGCGAATCGCAGTTCAGCGCGGAATTCGAAGCGCCCGAGCTGCTGACACTCGGTATCGTCTATGAGAAGTCGTCCCGCTTCGCGGGAGGGGCCTACAGCGCGTTCCTGAAGAAGGTCGATCGCTTCGGCGATCGCGCGCTGCCGGCATCTCTGCGTGAGCGCGAAGGATTCGCGGCGCGCTTGCTGGAGATCGATGCGCAGGTGAAGCGCCTCATCGCCAGCTTGCAGGCCAAGGGCTTCAAATCACCCTACCTGCGCAACTATGTGGTCGCGCGAATCAACCCGGTGCGATTTCACAAAGTGAAGAAGGGCGACAGCAAGCCGCCGATGCCGCTCGCCCAGGCACTCACACGCATGGCCGCCGCGGCAAAGTCGTTCAATGTCGGGTCAGTGTCGAACGCCGAGCTCGCGTGGGTCGCTGTCGGCGCGGGCGAGTAGCCCTCAGTCAGCCCGCACCGGCGCAGTCGACTCCCGCACGATCAGCCTGTGCGCCAGCCGCGAAGTCCGGGCACCCTCGCCATTCTTCAAGGCCTGCAACAGCAAGTCGGTGGCCGACCAGGCCATGTCGTAACTGGGCTGATGCACGGTCGTGAGCCGTGGCCAGGTGATCCGCGCGATGTAGGTGTCGTCGTACCCGGCCACCGACAGCTGGCTCGGCACCTGCAGGCCGAGCTCATGCGCCGCCATGAGCACGCCGGCTGCCATATCGTCGTTGGAAGCGAACACAGCCGTGGGTCGCTTCGGGAGAGCGAGCAGCTCGCGCCCCGCACCCAGGCCCGACTCGAACACGAAGTGCCCCTGCTTGACGTAGGCGGGCTCGTACAGAATCCGATGCGCCTGCAGCGCCGCCCGGTAGCCGTCCAGGCGCAACGCGCTCGCGTGGTGAGTCGGATGGCCGGTGATGAAGCCGATGCGGGTATGCCCCAGCTCGATGAGGTGCTCCGTCATCTCGCGCGCAGCGCCCTCGTCATCCATGTCGACTGAGGGCGAGCGGTGATCGATGGCGCTGGGAGAAATGCGTACGAACGGCAGCTTGCGCCGGTCGAGCGCGCGAATGAGATCGATCGATTGCGACAACGGCGCCGGCACGACCAGCCCGTCGACATGGGTCTGGTCCACCAGGCCGATCACATCCCGTATCAACTCCGCATCGCGGCCGCTGCATTGGTGCACGAACAGCCGGAACTTCTCCTGGCGACAGCGCGCCATCGCCCCGTGTTGGATGTCGACGATGTAGTTGGCGCTCGGATTCTCGTAGACGAGCCCGATCAGGTACGAACGCCGGCCAGCGAGGCTGCGCGCCGACAGGCTCGGGAAGTAGTGCAACGCTTCGACCGCGGCGAGCACCCGTGCGCGAGTCTCTTCGCGGACGTTCGGCTCGTCGTTCAGAACGCGCGAGACCGTCTTGATCGCAACGCCGGCGGCCTTGGCTACGTCGTCGATGGTCTTGCGGGTCATGACCGCGCACCCGGGGAGTGCATCAGATCCGTCTCAGTGAGGACAATCGAGTAACCCATCCGTTCCGCTTTCCAGGTGGATCGCCGCGACGCTGAGCTCGAGCTGGCCCGTCGTGGCGATGGAGAAGGGCGCGCTGATCCGGCTCAGGTCGGCGCCATTGCGCGCGAAGCAGGCCAGCGGGATTTTCAGGTGACGCCACTGTCCGGTGGGCGAGCTGCCGAGCTGCCCGGTGATCGGCACGGCACCGCGGCACCCTGCTCCGCACTCCATCAGCACCGAGACCTCGGCGCTCGGCGCCTGGTCCACGCGATAGTCGAAGCCGAGGGACAGTTGCCCGTTCGACTCGCGTTGCAGATCGATGGGGGACTTGCCGGCGAGCCCGACGATCGAGGCACCGCCGCCGCTCCATGACAGACGGCGCGCGTCTTCCTGGGCCGCATGATCGGTGGCGGCCAGGCGCACCCGGCCGTCATTGGCCATGCCCACTCCGCCCGGGACCTCCCGAGCCGTACGGGAGTCCGAGCCGGCGGCCGCGGACCAGTGCCAACCGCTTCCGGGTCGGCCGGCGATGAAGAAGGTGCGAGCATCCACCTGTGTCACCGCGGGCGTACCGGGATCCTCCGGGAGCGCGGCAAGGTTGCCGTCGCTGGCGTAGGTCAACCCGTACCCGTAGGGAAACAGCGCGCCCGCCTGTCCCCGGTTGATTGCCGTCTGCTGCGGGGTCCGCGGCCATGAGAAAGAGAGCTTGCCACGGAAATCGTGCGCCACGTGCCCGTCAGGTGCCGCGAACAACACGTCCGCAACGCCGCCTCCTTCGCTCCCGGGCAGCCACGCCGCCACGAACGCATCCGAAGCGTTGATCTCAGGGTTCACCCACAGCGGCCGGCCGGAGATGAACACGGCAACGACCGGCACTCCGCGTGCCCGGAGGCTGCGTAGCAGCTGCAGATCGCGTTTGTTCCCGGGGCTGTACTCGACTGTGCCGATGTCGCCTTGGAACTCCGCATAGGGATTCTCACCGAACACCACGATCGCCACGTCCGGCTTGCGCTCGAACTCACCCGCGGGACTGAGCTCCACCGTACCGCCCCCGGCGCGCACCACAGCCCGGATGCCGGAGAAAATCGACTCGCCGTGGGGGAATTCCCTGTTGGTAATGCCCGTGCCCTGCCAGGAGATCGTCCAGCCCCCGCACTGCTTCGGAATGTTGTCCGCGCCATCGCCCGCAACCAGCACGTGCGCGTGCGGGCTCAGCGGCAGCAGATGATTATGGTTCTTCAGCAGAACCAGTGACTCACGCACCGCTTGGCGCGCCACCGCGCGGTGCTCCGGGGAGCCCAGCAGCTCGAAATGCCCCGCCAGCGGACGCGATGAAGGCGTGCCCTCCTCAAACAAATGCGCGCGCAGCTTCACCCGCAGGACCCGCCGCACGGCATCCTCGAGGCGCGCAGCCGGAATCTCTCCCGACTTCACCTGGGCGAGCGTGTTGCCGAACAGGGGCTTCCAGCTGTCAGGAGCCATCAGCACGTCGATACCGGCGTTGATGGCCGCCGCACAACTGAAGTTGGTGCACCCAGGCACTTGTCCGTGCGCGTTCCAGTCCCCGATCACCAACCCGTCGAGCTGCATTCGTCCCTTGAGCACGTCCGTCAGCAGCCCGCGGTTGCCGCTCAGCTTGACGCCCTGCCAGCTGGAGAAGGAGACCATCACCGCCTGGGCGCCCGCCGCGAGCGCCGCGGGATATCCGGCTGCATGAATGTCGCGCAGCTCGGCCTCGCTGGAGCGATTGTCCCCCTGGTCGCGCCCTCCGGTACCCCCATCCCCCACAAAGTGCTTGGGCGTGGCGATCACATGGGAGGCATCCAGAAACTGCGCGGTCCCCACGGCACCCTGCAGGCCGGTCACCATCGCACCGGCGTAGTCGCGCACGATCTCGGGATCCTCGGAATAGCTCTCGTAGGTGCGCCCCCAACGATCGTCCCTCACCACCGCCAGCGTCGGTCCGAAGGACCAGTCCTGCCCGGTCACGCGGACCTCGACGGCGGTGACCTCGCCGATGCGCCGGATGAGCTCGGGGTCGTGTGCGGCCCCCAGGCCGATGTTATGGGGAAAGATCGTGGCGCCGATTATGTTGTTATGCCCATGCACGGCATCCGTCCCCCACAGCGGCGGGATGGGGTGCTTGCCGTGCGCAGGGTCGATCGAGGCCGCATAGAACCTGTCCGCCGCGGCCAACCACTCACTTGCCGGAGCGAGATCGTCGTTGGCGGGGCCGGAGTTGCCGCCGTTCAGGATCGACCCGAGGGGAAAGTGGCGCAAATCATCCACCGTGATGCTGTCGATGTCCGCCTGGATCAGCTGGCCGACCTTCTGCTCGACCGTCATACCGGCCAGCAGGGCGTCGATCCGAGCTTCCAGGGCCGGATCCGATGCAAGGGCGCGCGGCACCCGGGGCCACAGATCGGGGTGCACCGTGCCGGGAATATCCGCAGCACCGCCGGAGTCTGCCGAGCAGGCCAGCAACGCAACCGCGAGGAACGACGCGCTCTTGAGCCAGACGATTGTTTTTCGCATGAGCCAGCCGTGCCCCCCGCGCCAATGACGAAGCATCACATCTGATGACAGCGCTGTCAACGTAAGGAAAAGGTCCGATGCACATGTTCGAGCCCCACACCCCCTCACGTAACCTCGAAGCATCCGCGGTTGCGGGTAAGCGCCCCACGGATGCACCCACGGCATTTGGCGACCTGCCGGACCTGCTGCTCGTGGAGCGGGCGCGGGGTCGGGACGCGCGCGCGTGCGACGCTCTCATGCGCCGCTACAACCGACGGCTGTTCCGCATCGCCCGTAGCATCCTACGGGATCCCGCCGTGGCCGAAGACGCGGTGCAGGAAGCCCATCTGCGGGCGTTCGGCAATCTGGATCGTTACGAGCCCACGGGCAAGTTCGGCGCCTGGCTCGCGCGACTGGCGTTCAACGAGGCGCTGATGATCCGTCGGCGCGTGCGCCCGGATGCCGCCGCTGCAGATCGGCTCGATTCGTCGGCCCTGCAGCAGGCCGCGGCTGCCCTGACTTCACAGTCGGGCGAGCAGCCCGATGCGGCACAGGTCCGTCAGCTGCTCGAGCACGCAGTCGACTGTCTTCCCGAAGTGTTCCGCACGGTGTTCGTGCTGCGCGTCGTGGAACAGTTGAGTGGGGTCGAGACCGCCGCTTGTCTGGGGTTGAACGAGACGACTGTGCGCACTCGGCTGTTCCGTGCGCAACAACGCTTGCGCGCAGATCTCGCGCGACGGCTGCGCGAGGAGCGCACAGACGTGTTCGAGTTTGACCAGGCCCGCTGCGAGCGGATCGTGACCCGCGTGCTCGAGCGCATGGGTACAACGCTGAGTCGGACCGATCAGAAGTAACGTTTCCCCTCTCCCCGGGGGCGCGCTATCACGCGCGTCCCTTTCGCCCCTTTCCTTAGTACTCCAGAGCGATGCAAGCGCGCGCTTGACGGTCGCGGCGCGTCGCGGGCACCGTGACCCCCCAATCCCATGGAAGGCAGATTTAGCGGCGCGGGCACTCAAGCGTGTGCAGCGGGTGGGGCTGGGCGGCTTTTTGCGAAGCGCGCTCAAGGTTCCGTTGCAGCGCGCCCGCGCTGCCTTCCCCTCTGGCGGAGCAGGCTCGCTCCGGCGCTTGACGCTCCTGGCGGTCGCGGCCAAAGTGCCCTCCCGCTGACTCGAGTTGGAGCAATCGTGCGCGCTGCCGTTTTCCACGGTCGACAGGACCTGCGTCTGGAGCAGGTCCCGGAGCCTTCCGCCGGCCCCGGTGAAGTGAAGTTGCGAGTGCTGTTCAATGGGATCTGCGGCAGCGATCTGCACGAGTACTACGACGGTCCGATCACGACGCGCCTCACGCCGCATCCGCTGACCGGCGTGAAAAACCCCGTCATCATGGGCCACGAGCTGTGCGGTGAGGTCGTCGCGGTGGGCTCGGGCATCGAGGACCTCGCGGTCGGCGACCGCGTCGCCGTCGAGCCGGTCGAGACGTGTGGCCATTGCCTCGACTGCACCTCAGGCCGCTACAACCACTGCAGCCTGCTGGCTTTCCACGGCTACAACCGCAAAGGCGGGGGCCTCTCGGAATTCACCGTCGTGCGGCGCTCGATGGCGCATCTTCTCCCGCGCAGCATGACGCCCCAGCAGGGAGCGCTGGTCGAGCCGATGGCCATCGCCTGGCGCACCGCCGACCGCTGCGCCGTGGAGGCCGGTCAGACGGTGGTCATCCACGGCGGCGGGCCGATCGGTATCGGGACATTCTTCACGCTTCGCCGCCGCGGCGTCCGCGTGATCATGAGCGATCCCTCACCCGCACGGCGCGCGGTGTTGAAGAGCATAGGCGCCCCGACGGTGCTGGACCCGAAAGACGGCGACGTCGTCAGCGCGATCAAGGATCTGACCGGGGGCCGCGGAGCCGACGCCTCCATCGACGCGGCCGGCGTACCGGTTGCCTTCCAGGCCGCCCTGCACGGCACGGCCGTCGACGGAACCGTCGTCGTCGTTGCGATCCATACGCGTCCGCTGGAAATCGGGCCGATGGACATCCTGATGTCGGAGGCCCGGATCACGGGAGTCGCGCTCTCGTGCAACGCGTTTCCCAGCGTCATCGACGAGATGGCCGCAGGAGCGTATCCGGAGCGCGGCTGGGTGGAATCGATCCCGTTCGACGGCCTGATCAGCGACGGGTTCGAGCGTCTGCACCGCCAGGAAGGGACCAAGATCCTGGTCGACGTGGGCGCGACGCGTGCGTCGCGCGCGGTTAGGCCCTGACAGGGCCGTGCCGCTGGGTTTGCCAGCGATGCGGGACGCATCGCGCCCGCAAACCGGTCAGGCCCTGACGTTGATCTCGATCTTCACGCCGTTGGGGTCGTACACGAACAACTGCTTCAGGGAAGCGCCGGGCGCATCGTTCCTGCGCGCGGCGACCCCATGGCGTTCGAGGCGCGCGAGGATCTCGTCGAAATCATGGGCGTGAAAGGCAATGTGATCCACCGGGCCGGTGCCTGGAGCGCGAGTGGAGACGGGGACTCCCTGCCTGTCGGAGTGCTCCTTGTAGGTGCGCCATTCGCCGATGTGGATGCAGGGAGTGTCGCCGACGTACACCCAGTAGCCGGGGAAGCCCAGCGGGGGCCGCGGCCCGACGCGCATCCCCAACGCCTCGACATAGAAATCCCGGGTCGCATCGATATCGTCGGTCAGGACCAGGTAGTGCTCGATCTTGTCGAGGGGCATAGGGACTCTCCGCGTGCTGCTCGCCAAGATACCGCCGCCGCGGGCTGCACTCCACCCCTTCCGGCCCGGGCCAAGCTCGGCAACCGGCCCCTGCCGAGCGTGCGCCGCAAGAGAGGGTTGGTGTAAGGTGCGGGGCTTGCAGTCCCGCGGACGGGCGCGGTCCGCGGCACAAACTAAACGAAAGCCCATTCGCGAATCCGAGCGCTGCACGGGGAGGACCTATGCCAGAGGAGACCCGCACGGAAGGTAGACAGAGCTGCCCTCCCGGAGGCTCTACCACCGATTCCTCGATCAGCCGTCCGCCGCAGATCGTGATCCTCGTGGCCATTGCGGCGGCTATCGGCGGTCTGGTGGGAGCGCTGCTCGGAACACGCCTGGCGCGCTGACGCGCCGGCTCGATCGCCGTATGCGCCTCGACGACGCCGACATCGCGCGTATCGTCGCCAGAGCCCATGAGCTCGGGCCGCGCGAGAGGCCTGAATATCTCAGGCTCGCCTGCACGAACGACCCGGAAGCGCTGCAGGCCATTCTGCGCGATCACAGCGCACTTACCCAGTTTTCTCACGGCCACAGTGAGCTGTCCGGGCCCGCGGGCGAGCGCCCCGAGGATCAGGGAAGCGAGTGGGCGATCGATCGCTCGGGGCAGGTGCTGTGGCCGTGGCGCCTGTTGCGCCGCCTCGGCGGCGGCGGCATGAGCGATGTCTATCTCGCCGAGCGATGTGACGAATACCAACACCAGGTAGCCGTGAAGCTCGTGCGGCCGGGACTCGTCTCGCGTGCCGATCACAATCGGCTGAAGGCCGAGCGCCAGATTCTCGCGCGCCTCAATCATCGCAACATCGCGCGCCTGCTCGACGGCGGCACCACCGACGACGGGATTCCCTACCTGGTGATGGAGTACGTCGACGGCCTGCCGATCGACGAGTACTGCGAGCGGCATCGCCTGTCGATTCGCGAGCGCCTTGCCCTGTTCCGCGGCATCTGCGCCGCGGTCCATTCCGCGCACCAGAATCTCGTCATCCATCGCGACCTGAAGCCTTCCAACATCCTGGTGACTCGCGACCGGACCCTCAAGCTCCTGGACTTCGGCATCGCCAAGCTGCTCGGCGTTCCTGACCTCACGCACACGGTGGCGGTCACTCATGCGAGCGTGCGCCTGTTCACGCCCGGAAGCGCAAGTCCCGAGCAGGTGCGCGGTGAGCCTGTCACGACGGCGACCGATGTGTACCTGCTCGGCCTGTTGCTCTATGAGCTGCTGTGCGGCTCACGGCCGTTCCGCCTCAAGGAGCTGCGGCTGAGTGAAATCGAACGCGTCATCTGCAATGAGTTGGCGACGACTCCCAGCGCGACGCTCGACCCGCGCGGCGATGCACAGGCGCTGGCGCGCCTGGAGGCAATTGCACGCGCCCGTCAAACGACGGTCAGCCGGCTGCGTCGCGAGCTCTCCGGCGACCTTGACACGATCGTGATGATGGCGATCCGCAAGGAGCCGACCCGGCGCTACGCATCGGTGGATGAGCTCGCCGCGGATATCAAGCGCTACGACAGCGGAGCGCCGGTGGTGGCGCGGCACGACACCTGGCGCTATCGCGCAGAAAAATTCGTCCGCCGCCATGCAGTCGGTGTTGCAACCGGCACGGCGCTCGGACTGTTGCTCACTGTCTTTGCTGCAGTCACCGCCGTGCAGATGCGGCGGGTTGCCCAGACAGAGGCCAGCGCAGAAGAAGAGCGCCAGCGATCCGGCGAGATGGCGCGGTTCCTGGTTGGACTGTTCGACGATTCAGATCCCAGCGAAGCACGGGGAGAGAAGATGACGGCACGCGAGATCCTCGAGCGAGGCGCCGAGCGCATCGCCAGCCTGAAGAATCAACCCGAAGAGCAGGCGACGCTCATGGAGACGATCGGCAGGACTTACCTGAGCCTCGGCGCCGCCGACAAAGCGCGACCGCAGCTCGAGGACGCGCTCGCCGCCCGACGCAAGCTCTTCAAGGGCGATCATGCCGCCATCGCTTCGAGCCTCGCGGCGCTCGGGCGCCTGGAGCTGGCGGACGGCAGGCTCGATCGGGCCAAACGCTATTACAGTGATTCGCTCGCGATGAACGAGCGGCTGTTCGGCGAGCATCGCCTCGAGGTGGCGCAATCGCTCGAGGACCTGGGCCAGCTGCAGAAAATGCAGGGCGATCTGCCGGCGTCGGAGGCGACCCTGCGGCGCAGCCTCACGTTGTTCACCAGCCTGTCGGGCGCACAGAGCCCCGCCGTATCCTCCGTGATGAACGAGCTTGCGCAGGTGCTGGAGCGCCGCGGCGATCTGGCGGGAGCGGAAGATCTGTATCGCAAGGCGATCGTCATCGACCGCGCAACGCTCGGTACGGACCATCCGCAGGTCGCACACAACCTGCACAATCTGGCGCTGGTGCTGCAGGAGCGCGGCGAGCTGGATGCGGCACGCCCGCTGTTCGAGCAGTCTCTCTCCATGCTGCGTAAAGTGCTGGGCGAGACGCACCCGGACACGATCGAGGCGCTCGGCAGCTACGGCCGTTATCTACAGGATCGCGGCGAGCTGTCGGAAGCGGAGCGTATCCTGCGGCAGGCGCTCACGCTCGACATCCAGGCACGCGGCAAAGACCACATTCAGGTCGGCTACGATCACGTGAGTCTCGGCTACGTCCTCAACCGCCGCAGCAACTACTCCGACGCCGCGCAGGAATTTCGTGAGGCGCTGCGTATCTATGCGGCCTCGCTCCCGGCCGAACATGCCTACATCGCTTCCGCGGAGACCGGACTCGGGGAGAGCCTCGTGGGCCTCGGACAGATCGACGAGGGGTATCGGGAGGAGACCCGCGCGCTCGAGATCTGGCGCAAGAACGTCCCCGCGGACGACGGTCACATCGCGAACACGCAAGCGGTGATGGCGCACGCCCTGGCATTGCAGGGCCAGTACGCGCAGGCCGAACCGATGCTGTCTGCGAGCTACACCCGGATGCGCGCGGCGTTCGGGCCGAGCGATGCGCGTACGCAGCGGGCCTCGTCCTGGCTGGGGGAGCTGTATCGCAGCACCAACCGCCCGGAGCTCGAGCGCAAGCTCCTTGCGGAAACGAAGTAGACGCAGGCCCGAAGCCGACGCAGGGCTAGCGGGCGAGGTTTTCGTGCAGCAGCCGGGCGGGCTCGCCGGCGGCGATCGTCTCTTTCAACCAGCCATTCACGGCCTCCACCAGCGCCGCATCCTTCCGTATCAGGATCGCCTTGTCTGCGTGTGTGAGTGTCCCCGCAAGGGCGCGACAGAGGTCGGGGTGCCGGTGCGCCTGCAGGTCCGCTTCCGTGTCGTCCGTGATCATCACATCCGCCCGGCCCGCGCGCAGCTCGTCGAAAATCGTCCGGTTGTCGCCGTACACGCGAATCTGCGCCCGGTGCAGGTGCTCGCGCACGTATTGCTCGTTGGTGCCGCCGGGGTTGACGATGACCCGCACCTTGCGGCGATCGACCTGCTCGAGGTCGTGATACCGCGAAGCATCCGCACAGCGCGCGAGGATCGTCTTGCCGCCGGAGGCGTATGGAATTGAGAAGGCTCCTTGGGCCGAGCGCTCGGGGGTCACCGATACGCCGCCCATCGCGAGATCGAAGTCGTCATCGCGCAGATCCTGTACGAGGGAGCGCCAACTCGTGCGGATGAATACCGGCTGAGCGTGCAGATGCTCTGCGAGACGCTGCGCCAGCTCGATGTCGGCGCCGGAAAGAGTGCCGCCGGACTCGACGCTGAAAGGCGCATAGTCGCCAGTCACTCCGACGCGCAGCACTTGGGTGGCAGCGACTCTTTGCAGCGCCGGTGAAGGCCTCGGGCGGATCCCCGCCAATGCCGCCAGCAACTGCTGGCGGCCCGCGCTGCTCCAGCCCGCTGCATGCAGATGTGTCTCAGCAAGCCTTGCGTAGTGCTCGGCAAATCCCGGCCGGCGCAGAACGGGCGCGGCGAGATACAGGGCGCGCAGCATCTGCGTGGTAATGGTGTCGAGCTGCGGCCGCACTTCCTGGGTCAGGTTGGGGACGGGTCCGGTGTAGTGGAAACCCCGGGCCTGCCATTGGCGCGTGAGAGTCTCTTCCCACTCGCGCGCCAGCCGCACTTGAACCTCGAATACCCCCTCGACCGGCTCCGCAGACAGGCCGAACGGCGGCGCCAGATCCCCCGAGTGCTCGATGACCACCTGCTCGCGTTTGGGGTCCGCTACGGGCGCGTGTGTTTGCCACTTTGTCGCGGCCACTCCTGGCATCAGCGCCATGCGCTCGTTGGCGACGTCGAGGATGCGGGTCACAGCGGCTTCCTCGGTCAGGAATCGTTGCTGCGCGCCGGCCACTGCGGGCAGCGCTGTGAGCAGCGCCGCCATCACGATCACAAGACGTAGCATGTGGGCTTTGTCAGCCAGCCCCTGGCACCGGGCCGCTATCCTGCAACGGCACCTCCGGGAGCCAGCGCAGGTCGTTGAACCCGCGCGTGAGATAGCCGCCCTTGGAGAAGGCCTCGCCCTCGTAGCCAAACAGCTTGGTCGCCATCGGCGTGGCATACAGCACCTGCAGCGTCTGGGCGCGTACTGCCTGGAAGAACGGCGTGTGCTCCACGCCTTGCAGCGCAGTAACGCGAGCAGCCTCAGGAGCTGCAGCAAAGCGGGCCCCCAGGCCGGCAATCCCCGCGACGAGTTGATGATGCAGCGCCTCATCCTTGGCCGCGGCCATATCGATGGCATGCACGACCAGGGCGTAGGCGGCATCCTCGAGCTTGTCATGCGGGGCGATCGTGCGGGTCATCGCCATGAGAGCCGAACCCTGGGCGCTCGTGAGCACGGTTAAATCGAGGGCCCAGGCACGGGACGGAGCCAGCACCGCCCAAGGACTTCCCGCGGCGAGTACGCCGGTCAACACACCCGAGGCCTGCAGAAACTCCCGCCGCCCCGTCAGCGGGCGATCAAACCCCTGCGGTGGAGAGCCGCTCCCTTCGACCCCACCTCGATCTTGCGCATTCGTTGACTTCACTTCTACTCTCCCGGACCGCTGCAGGTGTGCAATGTGCCCCACCTGCCGCGGGCTTGGCAATGGCGACAGTCCTTTCCAGGCCCGTGAGCGAAATCACCCTGTCCCGCCAGCGCAGCCACTTCCGGCCTGTCGCCCGGCACGCTACCCTCTGACGTTTGAAGGGTCGTCGGTCGGACGAGCGGGACCTGCGCGATGGGACAATTGATCGACGGAGAATGGCGCGAGGAAGTGCCCCAGGAAGGCGCTACCGGCGAGTTCGTGCGCGCGCCGAGTCGGTTCCGGGACCGAATCACCGCCGAGGGGAGCTCGGGCTTCAAGGCGGCGGCCGGACGCTATCACCTGTTCGTCGCGCGGGCCTGCCCCTGGTGCCATCGCGCGATGCTCATGCGAGTGCTGAAGCGCCTCGAAGGCGCCATCTCGATCAGCTACGTCGAGCCGGCCATGCTCGAGCAGGGGTGGCGCTTCTCCCGGCCCGATCCGCTCACCGGCGCCCGCTTCGTCTACGAGCTGTATCAGCAGGCGGACCCGCTGTTCAGCGGGCGCGCCACGGTGCCGGTCCTGTGGGACAAGGAATCCAACGCCATCGTCAACAACGAGTCCTCGGACATCCTGCGGATGCTCAACTCGGAGTTCGACGAGATCACCCATGACGTGACCGACTACTACCCTGCGGCACTGGCGGCGGAGATCGACGAGGTCAATGCCCGGAT